>ODAJ011825091.1_pt1 | contig 14632 bp, 7 predicted proteins | sample 1539241 | NCBI WGS metagenome assembly ODAJ01 (sample SAMN02144231, study PRJEB22623) | gut metagenome | biome: sheep rumen | host: Ovis aries | place: New Zealand
ATGACGAGTACCGAGTGGTGAGCTGTCAGCGAACGTCCGCTCTCCGTGATAAGGTTAGGGTGTTGTATGCCGTTCTGGTTGGCAGCCTCAACGAAAGTATAGATACAGTCGTTGACATACTCCTGAATGGAATAGTTCACAGAACTCTCGCTACTTGGCGAGCGCGTGCCGTCATAGTCAACGCCCAGTCCGCCGCCGCAGTCCACGAAGTCCACGTTATACCCCATCTTGTGCAGCTGTATGTAGAACTGTGACGCCTCGCGCAGCGCTGTCTGTATGCGTCGTATCTTTGTTATCTGCGAACCTATGTGGAAGTGGATAAGTCGGAGACAGTCGTGCATATCCTTCTTCTCAAGGATGTCTAACGCCTCGAGGAGCTCCGAACTGGTCAGTCCGAACTTCGATGCGTCGCCACCGCTCTCTTCCCATTTACCGCTGCCGCTGCTCGCTAACTTTATGCGTATTCCGAGGTTTGGCTTCACATTGAGTTTCTTCGCCGCCTTAGCAATAATCTCCAGTTCGTTGAGTTTCTCCACAACAATGAAGATGCGCTTGCCCATCTTCTGTGCCAGCAGCGCCAACTCTATGTAGCTCTGGTCCTTATAACCGTTACATATTATCAGCGAGTCACTCTGACACTGTACAGCGATGACGGCGTGGAGTTCTGGTTTCGAACCCGCCTCCAGACCGAGGTTGAACTTCTTGCCGTGAGAGATTATCTCCTCTACCACTGGCTGCATCTGGTTTACCTTAATAGGATAAATCACGAAGTTCTCACCCTTGAAGCCATACTCTTCGGCGGCTTTCTTAAAGCAGCTTGCCGTCTTCTCGATACGGTTGTCAAGGATGTCGGGGAAACGCAGAAGTACCGGCGACTCCACATCGCGCAGCGCCAGTTCGCTCATCACCTCATGGAGGTCAATCTGAGTATCGTCCTTACACGGTGTTACATAGACATTACCTTCCTCGTTAACACCAAAATAGCTCGTGCCCCAACCGCCGATGTTGTACAGTTCGCGGGCGTCTTCAACAGTCCATTTCTTCATCTCGGGGACAAAGTTACGAAAAGTCGAGAGAAATGCAAAAGGAAAACTTGTTTTTCTTTTCATTTCCGAGACGGAGTAACTTATTCAAAGGTACGATTAAGCGAGCAGAATACAAAATAAAAATCCTTTTTTATTTTTATTCTCGAGCGTAAGTACCTTATCTAAAGTTACGAAAAGTCGAGAGAAATGCAAAAGGAAAACTTGTTTTTCTTTTCATTTCCGAGACGGAGTAACTTATTCAAAGTTACGAAAAAACGAGAGCAGAACAAAATAAACGGGTTTATTTTTTATGCCGAGTGCATTGTAACTTATCTAAAGGTACGATTAAGCGAGCAGAATACAAAATAATACTGAAACAACTACCCACTATAAAACTAATTTTCCTGCACTTCCTGCACCTCCGACACCAAATGTTGCGTAACGTCCTGTCTATAAGAGCGTTCCTGTATTTTGATTTTTAAAAAAACCTGCACCTACGTTACACCTACACAACACCTGATATTTATGCGTCACGGAGTAGCCGGACTCTCGCCACGAAGTCTTCGGACTATTACCACGGTGCCTTCGGACTCTTACCACGAAGCTTTCGGACAGTTTGCACGGAGCCGTCGGACTATTACCACGGAATATCCGGACAAAATGTCCGAACGGATGAAAGAAAATCCGGACAAGAAGTTTGGTGTAAGTCAGGTGTCAGTTAGGTGTAGGCTATTGCGGAGTGTAGCCGAAACGTGACAACGCTGAAATACAGGCAGTTACAAGCAATTAGGTGCTGAAGGTGCAGGAAGTGCAGGAAAATTTGTTTTATAGTGGGTAGTTTATAGTTTATAGTGAATAGTGAATAGTTTTGATTACTTTTAAAGCGTTGAAGACGTTTAAGCCCCCGAGTAAGCGTTGACTTATTCAGGGGATTTATTTGGTCAGGGGGTAGATAATATTCACGATAAAGATATTGGCGGCAAGGATGATGAAATTCATCGGCAGACCTATGCGAATGAAGTCGCTGAAGCGGTAGCCGCCGGGACCGTACACCAGCATGTGGGTGGGTGAGCCGATGGGCGTTGCGAAACTGCTGCTCACGCTAATCATCAGGGCTATGAGGAAGGTGTAGGGTTCGTAGCCAAGTTTCTCGGCTGTCTCGTACATGATGGGGAAGAACATTGCTCCGGCTGCAGTATTCGATATAAACTCCGTGACAAAGGTGGCAACAAGGCAGATAGCCGTCATCACCACTATAGGGTTGGTGCCGCAAACGTCAAGGATTCCGAAAGCCATGCGTTCGGCAATGCCCGTCTTCTGGATAGCCATGCCAATCACCACAGAGCCTGCAAAAATCATCAGTATGTCCCAGTTGATAGCCTTCATCGCCTGATTGGGGGTGCAGCAGCCCAGCAACATCATAGCCGCTGCTGCAAGGAAGGCAGACTGCAGCAGGGTCATGACACCCAGAGCCGACAGTACCACCATTGCAAGCATTATCGCCGATGATATGAAGGTCTTGTTGCTGATATTCATCACCTGCTGCGAGTCGAAGAACTTCAACTGTGATGCCAGACGGTCGGTGTCGATATTCAGTTTGGCAGGACACTCGAACAGCAGCGTGTCGCCAGCCTGCAATACCACCTCGCGGGGCGACTGGTTGATGCGCTGTCCGCTACGGGCTACTGCCACCAGCACCATGTTATTTTCCTTCTCAAAGCTGCTCGTACCCATGCTCGTGCCTATCAGACTGCTGCCAAACGTGATATAGGCGGTGCGCAGCTGACGGTTCTTTTCAATCTCGCTCATAGAGAACACGCAGTGGTCGGCATTCACCAGTCCGTAGTCTTTCTTAAGTTCCAACAGTTCATCTACCTGTCCTGCGAAAATCAGCCTGTCGCCGCCCAGGATGGGTTCGTCATCAGAGACAGGCGAGATGATGGTGTCGTAGTGTATCAGCTCTATCAGTTTTCCGCCTTTCACATTAGACAGCCCTGCCTCGGCGACGGTCTTGCCGATATGTGGGTTGTCAGCCGTGACCAGCATCTCCACCGTATAGTCCGTCGTCGTTTCAAAGGCGTTGTCGGGAGCCTTGCGCACGGGCAGGAGCTTTTGCATGGCGATGATGGAGAGTATGCCGACGAAGAGGCAGAACACTCCGGGAATGGTAGTGGCAAGCACATTCATGGACTGCCCTGTGTGGTCAGCGTAGAGCCCCGAGATAATAAGGTTTGGCGGCGTGCCTATAAGTGTGCACACGCCTCCCATTCCTGACGCGTAGCTTAACGGTATGAGCAACTTGCTCGGCGCCACGCCAAGTTTCTTTGCCCACATCTTTACTATGCCAACAAAGATGGTTACCACCGTGGTGTTACTGAGAAACGAGCTGAGTGCCGCCACCGGCAGCATCATTCTCACTATAGCCTTTGAGTAACTGCCGGGCTGTCCCAACAGATGCTTTACCATCCACTGCAACACACCAGTGTGAGTCAACCCCGCCACCACGGCAAAAAGTACACCGATGACAACGACCGAAGTAGAGCTAAATCCGGAGAGAGCCTCCTTCGCATCGAGCACACCGGTGACGTAGAGTGTACCGATAGCACCGAGAAAGACTATCTCTGCCCTTGTTTTCGTCACTAACATTAGGGTAAACATCGTTATCACTGTTGCTATGGTAATCCACGCATTAATACCAAATCCCAAGAATTCTATTGTTTCCATTTATATTTTTTTAATATCGCTAAATCTTCTGTTCCTAATGCCTGCCCGCTGTCAGTACCCCTTGTTCTGCTTCCACCCCGGGTGCATGGCAATAATGTCTGACGGTATCGGGAAGACGATGGTATAGCGGTTGGACTCTCCTGCTACCATAACACGTATGTCGTATGGCTGGTGAAAGCGGTCGAAACGTATCATGTCGTTGCGGCGCCATCCTTCCCATACCAGTTCCAGAAGACGTTCGCGATAAATATCGTCGAGGGTGGGATTAGATATGGGATTCTGGAAAGAACGTTCGCGCACCGAATTAAGATACTCGCTGCCGTCACCGCCGTTACGTATCTCTGCCTCTGCCCACATAAGGAGAGCGTCGGAATAGCGGAAAAGGACTATGTCGTTGTTCGACATTCTGCCGTCGGCACGTGCCGTAGCATCGAAAGCGTATTTACGGAGACGGGCGCCGGCGGTCTTCTCGTATGTAGTGCCCGTAAGGTTAATGTCGGTAACAGCCAGCGGGTGATAGACCAGCGGTGTAGAGCCGTCATCTTCAAAAACCGGAACATTATTTTCACGGACTTCATCGACGTAGAAGTTGACAAGCATGCGGTAGTCTGGTTTGTTTGTGCCGTACCCGAAGGTCTTTATCGTGGTGACGGTAGCACACGCTCCGTTCTCGGAAGCGCCGCCTAAGGCTGCACCGTGACTATAGTGGCGCGAGCGGTAGAAATAGTTATAGACATTAGAGTAAACCAACGGATTCATCGGGATTGTGAAGATGTTTTCTACCGTATTCACATTGTTTACCTTAAAACAGTTCTGGTATAACAATTCAAGACTATGGGTGAAGGACAGTTTATAACAGTAGTAGGCAACTGCCTCCCACGCATTTTTCCTCATTCCATCGACAGTAAAGAAGATGTTCTTTCCGTCAGGGCGCACGTCGTCAGTCCAGTTATCATCGCTGTATATCTCAGCGTTAAGACACAGTTTGGCAAGCAGGAACCACACTACCGACTTGGTTACTCTCCCATAGTATTCGGAGCCCTCAACAGAACTGTTTTCATCGGAAAGGAACGGCTCTACTTCCTGCAGTTCCTTTATAATAAAACGGAAGGTCTCGCTGCGCGGACTCAGCACCATGTCGCGGCTCTTGGTGTGCACATCGGTGACTATGGGTACTCTGCCGTAGAGGTCCATGAGGTAGAAATAATACATAGCACGTATGGCGCGCAACTCGTAGATGTAAGGCTGTACCATGTCTGCCTCGCTCTCGCAGCTTTTCTGGTAGTTGGTGACATTTTCTATGCCCTCGTTACAGAGCATCACCACCTTATAAAGGTAGTCCCACGTGTCCTTAAAGGGTCCTTCGCCTGCCGTCCAAGCATGCATAAACAGGCGTACCCACAGCCCCCCGTCGTACCAGTCGCCGCCACGGATAGGTATTATCTGCTCGTCGGTGGTAAGCGAGTTAAGGTCGTAAACGCCCTTGGCTGTGCCTTGCAGTCCCTGACTGTCTTCGCTTCCGCCTATATAGTTATAAACGTTGAGGAGGGCATTACGGCGGAGACTCTCCATATCCTTAAATGCCTGGTGCTCGTAGAGGGCATCGCGCGGGTCCTCGTCAAGATAGCTGCCGCACGAAGAAAGCACTGACAGAAGCAGGAAGGCGACGAGGATGTTTATCGGGAATGTTATATGTTTTGCTTTCATGGTTGTCAGAAATTAAGTGATACGCCGAGAGTATAGGTATGGTAGAGAGGGTAAGTACGTTTGTCATCAAGACCGAGAGTACCGTTCACGGCACTGTTGTTTATCATAGGCGTCAGTCCGCTGTAGGAGGATATCGTTGCCACGTTATTCATAGTAAGCGAGATGCGCATTCTCTCGATGAAACGGTTGTTTTTCAGCGGTACGCGCCATGCTACGGTAATATAGTCGATATTAAGGTAGTTACCATTCTCCAGCCAGTAGTCACTGACCGCCTGGTCCTTGATGTTTTCGCCGATTGCATCGGAGAGAACGTTGTAAAGGGGCAGTGAACTGAGGTTCATGTAGCTGAGACTCGTCCCGTTGAAAATCTTGTGACCGAAGGCACCGTTAGCCTGCAGTGTGATGTCGAAGTCCTTATAGCGGAACGAAATGTTTGAGCCCAACAGCACCTTCGGCATTGCCTGTCCTGCCACGTAGTTGCTGCCGGTGACATTATACGCGCGACTGCCGTCAGGATTTGTCCTCAGACCGTCGGCGTGTGGCACGTAGAACACTCCGAGGGGCTGTCCTATCATCTGGAACACCACGTCGTTATACCCGTGGAAGCCTGCTCCTGTGAGGGTGGATATTGCCGACAGTTCTGGTGCACTAAGCCATTCGCCGTTGTACCAACCGGAGAGCGACAGCAGTTTGTTGCTCTGGAATGTCAGGTTACCGTTGACAGTCAGTTCCATGTCGTGCCTGGCGAGAGGGGTGCCGCCTATGGACAACTCAAGACCCGTATTGCGCATAGAGCCGAGGTTGGCAACGAGATGCGGGAATTTGAACGGCGGCACACTGACAGGATAGGGATACAGCATGTCGTACGTCTTGGAGTAGTAGTAGCTGGCGGCAAAGATAAGTCTGCCGTTGAACAGCTTGGCATCAACGCCAACATTGATGTTGCGGTTCACTTCCCACTTGAGGTCCGGGTTCTGGTTCTTCAGTTCTCCGAAGGTGACGATGTACTTCTTCCCCACCGGAGTGATGCCCGCCGGACGAACGAGAGCCAGAGAGGTGTAGTTATCGATAGCCCCCTGGTTGCCTGCCCATCCTATTCCTATGTTAAGCTTAAGGCTGTTAAGCCACGTTACCGAGCGCATGAAAGCCTCGTTGGTAAGTGTCCACGTGGCAGAGAACGACGGGAAGTATCCCCATTTGTTATTGGCACCGAACTTAGAGCTGCCGTCGGCACGCAGGGTAGCATTCACCGAGTAGCGGTCGTCGAAGGTATAGCCCGCCTGTCCCAGGAAGGACAACATTCGCGGATTATAAAAAGTGGAAGTAGTACCGCTCCACGGGCGCAACGCTCCCGCCGAGAGGTTGTCGTAGCCTAGTTCGTCGGTGGAGAACCTGTTCACCGTAACCCCATAGCTGCGATATGTCTCTTTTTGTATCTCCGTCATCGCCTTTGCCGTCAATTCGTGGCGGTTCCATCGTTTAGTGAAGCTCAGGACGGCATTGACAAGAATGTTCTCCGAGCGGGAGGAAGAGCGACGAGCCTCGCCACCGCTCCACACCGAGGTAGGCAGATAAACGTCGTATTCGTTATTGGTATATGAATAAGCGCCGAAAAGCATCAGTTTCAACGGGTCCAGGAGTTGGAAGGACAGTTTGGCATGAGTGCTTATGTGGGAATTGTTCTGGTGGTTCTGTTCCTCGAGCAAGGCATTAGGGTTGTTTATCTGCGATGCCGACGGATAGCCGTCCCACTGACCATCAATGTTCTTCGTTGACGGGAAGGTAGGGTTCCATGCCGCCGCACTGTAGAATAGTTTCTGGTCGTCGAAGATGCTCCTTTGACGCTGGGTATTCCCGAACATTCCCACATCGACGCGCAGCAGTCCGTCCCACATTATCTGTGTCATGTTCATATTCGACATGAAAGTGCGCGAACCGATGTTCCTTATCACCGTCTGTTCGTTCTGGAAACCAAGCGACACACGATAGTTGGAATTATCGGTTCCACCGACGAAAGCAACATGGTGCTGATGAGTTATTCCGGTGCGTTCTATCTGTTTCTGGAAGTTGCTGTTTTCACCGTAGTCGAGGATGTTCAGTTTATGTTCCTTTGCATAGTTGCGATAGCCGTCAGCCGAGAGCATATCAAGACGCTTATATACCGATGAAATAGCTACAGAACCGTTGTAGCCTATGCGGAGTTTCCCGGACTTACCCCTCAAAGTGGTTACCTCGATGACGCCGGCGGCGCCACGACTTCCGTACTGCGCCGTTTCGGAAGCGTCCTTGATGATGTTAAAGCTCTCTATGTCGGTGGGATAAACCGACTCCAGCAGCGACAGATCGCCCATAACGCCATCGACGATAATCAGCGGGTCGTTACCACCGGTAAGCGACGTGGTACCACGCAGACGGACAGCACTCATGGCGTTGGCGCCGTTACGCTCCACCTGCAGTCCTGCCACACGACCGCGTATAGCATCAAGGGCATTGGTAACCTGGTCCTTGTTGTTCATCTGACTCTCGTCAACGGTCTGTGCCTCCAATGTCATTGCGGACAAAGACATTGTAGCAAGCAAAAGGATTTTTCTTATCATAGTATTGTTATTATTTCCGGTTGAGCAGTTCACGAATCTTTTGTGTCGTGATGTGTATCTTTTCGTAGTTGTCCATAAGACTGACGTCGAGGACATGATGTGCCTTAAGATAGTATTTCTCGCGCTGCATTAGCTGTTCACGAATAAACTCCTGCATCTCTTCCGGCGTCTTGTCCTTCAGCAGAGGACGTTCCACCCTCGCCATACTAAGGTGTTTGTAGAGCACCTCTGGTGTCGCTTTGAGATAGACCGTTTCGCCTTGTCCTTTCAGGTATTCCATATTATCGAAGAAACACGGGGTACCGCCACCACAGCTCAAAACCAGGTCTTCGAATTCCGCTACCTCGTGAAGCATGGTACGTTCCACGCGCCGGAATCCCTCTTCTCCCTGCTCGGCAAAAATCTGAGGCACCTTTTTCATCATTCTACTCTCTATGTACCAGTCAAGGTCGTAGAAGGGGATGCCCAATTCCGCTGCAAGAACCTTACCTACCGTCGTCTTGCCAGCGCCCATATAGCCGAGCAGGATTATGCGTTTCATTTCTTCTGCTTTTCAATTACTGCCATACACTCGTCGAAGGTCAGCTGTGCTGCCTTAGCGTGCATATTCTTCGGCAGTCGGTAGTTCTTACCATCGTAGGCAAGATAAGGACCGTAACGTCCGTTGAGCACCTGCAGCTTAGCATCTTCAGTGAAGTCCTTTATGTGGCGCTCAACCTCCTGCTTGCGCTTTGTCTCTATAAGTTCTATAGCCTTGTCGAGGGTTACTGCTATCGGGTTCTCCTTCTTGCCGAGACTGTAGAACTTCTTGTTGTGAGCAACGTACGGACCAAAGCGTCCTACGCCGACGACAACATCTGAGCCTTCGTACTGTCCTAAAGTCTTTGGCAGACTGAACTGCTCGAGAGCCTCCTCGAGGGTTATTGAGTCCATACCCTTGTCTGAAGGCAGCTGTGCGAAGCGAGGCTTCTCGTTATCATCGGCAGCACCTATCTGTACTACTGGTCCGAAACGACCAATCTTTACGAAGACAGGTTTTCCCGTTGCGGGGTCATTACCCAGCATGCGTTCTCCCACCTTATGTTTCTCGCGGGTTTTTATAGTCTTTTCTACTGTCGGCTCGAAGTCGTTGTAGAACTTCTTGAGCATCTTCTTCCAGCTTATCTTTCCTTCGGCAATATCGTCGAACTCCTGTTCTACCTTTGCCGTGAAGTTATAGTCCATAATCTGTGGGAAGAACTTCATAAGGAAGTCGTTAACCACAGTGCCTATGTCTGTAGGAAGGAGTTTGCCTTTCTCGCCGCCCACAACCTCCTTGCGAGTCTTGTGGGTAATGTTCTTGCCCTTCAGCACATCAACGGAAAAATCGCGTGTTTCACCCTTCTTGTCGCCTTTGAGAACATATTCGCGCTGCTGAATAGTAGATATTGTAGGCGCGTATGTTGAAGGACGTCCGATACCCAGCTCTTCGAGTTTATGTACCAGTGATGCTTCCGTGTAGCGTATAGGACCTTGGCTGTAGCGTTCTGAGGCAGTAATCTCCTTGCGTTCCAGCTCGTCGCCAACCTTCATTGGTGGTAACAGGTGTGCTGTCTCCTCGTTCTGTTCTTCATCATCGAAGCTCTCGCGATATACCTTCAGGAAACCGTCGAACTTAACCACCTCACCAGTAGCGGTGAAGAGATGAGAGTGGAGAGAGGATGAAGGAGAGAGAATACCTATCTGTACTGTTGTCTTCTCTATCTCAGCGTCGGTCATCTGTGATGCTATGGTACGTTTCCAGATGAGATCATAGAGACGACGCTCCTGTGCTGTTCCCTCTATCTCGGCATTTGCCATATATGTAGGACGTATAGCCTCGTGAGCCTCCTGTGCTCCTTTGGCGTTGGTATGGAACTGTCGTGGACGACTGTACTCTGCTCCCCAGTGCTTACAGATAGCATCCTTGCTACTGTTAATGCAGAGTTTCGAGAGGTTCACAGAGTCGGTACGCATATATGTAATATGTCCTGCCTCGTAAAGGCGCTGTGCTATCATCATTGTCTGACTTACAGAGAAGCCTAACTTACGTGCTGCCTCCTGTTGCAGGGTAGAAGTGGTGAAAGGAGGTGCTGGCTGACGCTTAAGAGGTTTCTTCTGCACATCGTTAACAGTGAAAGAAGCCTCCTTGCACGACTCGAGGAATGCAACGACCTCGTCGTGAGTCTTAAAGCGCTCATCGAGCTCTGCCTTTATCTCCTGAGCGTCATCGTTGGCGCCCTTTATGGTGAATACTGCCGAAACGCGGTAGTAGGCTTCGCTGACGAAGTTCTGTATCTCGCGCTCTCTTTCTACGATAAGACGTACTGCCACACTCTGCACACGACCTGCTGAGAGTGCAGGCTTAACCTTACGCCATAATACCGGAGAGAGCTTGAAACCCACGAGGCGGTCGAGTACACGACGTGCCTGTTGAGCATCAACGAGTCCCATATTAAGATGACGTGGGTGTTTTATAGCGTCAAGGATGGCATCCTTCGTTATTTCGTGGAACACTATACGGTTTGTCTTCTCCTCATCAAGACCGAGCACCTCACACAGGTGCCACGAGATAGCCTCTCCCTCGCGGTCTTCATCGGATGCGAGCCATACAGTCTTCGCTTTCTTCGCGTTGGTCTTCAGGTCGCTGACAACCTTCTTCTTATCTTCCGGTATCTCGTAATCGGGCTCCAACGAATTCTCGTCGATGCTTATCTCCTTCTTCTTAAGGTCGCGGATGTGTCCGTAGCTCGACATCACTTTGTATTCTTTTCCTAAGAATTTCTCTATTGTCTTTGCCTTTGCAGGACTCTCCACTATTACTAAGTTCTCTTGCATTGTTAATTATTTTTTTGCTTTTGGGCTGCAAAAGTAGGTAAAATTTCCACATACACATTATTATATATGTATTTTTTTTGTTTTTTTAAATAATAAATTGTTACCTTTGCAAAAACAAAATGCATTAGACTATGAATATCAAACAACTTGTAATGACCACTCTTATAACAACAGTAAGCCTTGCGGCATCAGCCGGAAAACCAATAGAAATGAACCTCTGGGCGGGGACCCCACATGTGAAAAGTACCGATGTCAACGACACCGCAAAGGTGTGGATTTACCTTCCCGAGAAGACAAAGGCAACAGGTCGCGCTGTGGTGATATGTCCTGGAGGCGGATATTCACACCTTGCTCTGGACCACGAGGGGAAAGACTGGGGAGAGTTCTTCACCCAGCAGGGCATCGCCGCCATCGTTCTCAAATACCGCATGCCTCACGGCGAGAAGAAGGTGCCTATCAGCGATGCCGAGGAGGCTATCAAGATGGTGCGCAGGAATGCTTCCAGCTGGAACATAAAGACTAACGATGTGGGTATTATGGGTTTCTCTGCCGGTGGACACTTGGCATCTACCATAGCTACCCACTCCACCAAAGATGCCAAACCAGACTTCCATATTCTCTTCTACCCTGTCATCAGTATGATGCCCGACATCACCCATCGTGGCTCGCACGATAATTTCCTTGGCGACAAGGCAAAGAAGAAACAAGAGAAGGAATATAGTAACGACCTGCAGGTGACGAGGGTGACACCACGTGCATGGATAGCACTCAGCGACGACGATCACTCCGTGTTGCCAGCCAACGGACTGAGTTACTACACAGAGCTTTACCGTCACGACGTGCCCGCATCATTACACATCTATCCTGAAGGAGGACACGGATGGGGTGCACGCACTTCGTTCCGCTATCACATAGAGATGCTCCTCGAACTGAAAGCTTGGTTGCAGAGTTTCTAAGCTCCTCCTAACAGAGAGCTTATTTCTCTTTCAAGGTCCTGTATCTGTGCGTCGCGCTTATACAGGGCATTATTTCTGTCTATGAGGAAGAACGTAGGGATTGTCTGTACGTTATACTTCACGAGGATGTCGGAGTCTATGCCGTCAGGAGTGCGCACGTTAACCCAAGGCAGGGCTGCCGTCTGCTGTTTCCAGAAGTGTTCGTCGGCATCGAGAGAGACCTGGAATATCTCAAATCCCTGAGCGTGGAACTTATTATACAGTTCGCGCAACTGCATGATACGTGCAGGACTTTCCTTCATAGCAAAGAGGTGGAAGTCTAAAAGCACAACCTTGCCTGCAAGGTCGGTAAGATGACGCATAGCCCCCTTGTTGTCCAACAGGGCAATATCTATGATGTCGGACACATTGACCTTACTTGGATCTACCTCGACACCCTTCTTGTTGAGCATACGAATATTCTTCATTCCTTCGAGGGCTATATTGTGGAGGTTCTGACCACGTAACGCATTAGGATAATATGTGTCCCAGCTCGTTGCTACGGCAGCGTATGCTTTGTTGTCATCTCTATCACCACTGGGGTCGAAGATGAGTTGGTTGCCTATTGTCTGGAAGAGTGCGAAGTATGCGTATGCGCGCATAGGCTCCTTATAGATGTAATTACGCTTTACGTCGTCCTTGTATTCACGGATTACGCTGAGCATAGTGTCGCGTGTCTGCTCCGTTCCCATAGTGGTGTTCTCCTGCAGCGCCATCAGCGTACGTACCAGCTGCTGCTGTTTTAGCGTCAGCTCACGAATCTTGGCACAGTTCTCAGAACCTTCGACTGTGTAGCCCGATGACATCGTGGGATATGACGCCTTGACGGTGACTGTTTCCGTAGAGTCTATACTGACGTTGATTATCTGGTTTGCTATACGCAGATGATAGAACTCCGGTGCCTCGGGAGCCTTGTCGGAGAACTCGAAATTACCCTTTTCATCGAGTTTTACAGAGTCTATTGCTACTATTCCCTCAAGACCCACATTCTCAAGATAAAGCACCGAGTCCTTAGCGTCGGCTATAGTTCCGCTTATGTGGAATTTGTTTTCAGAACAAGCACACAGCAATACTGCTGTTGCAACGACAAATATTTTCTGTAGTTTCTTCATGATCATATTCTTTTCTACCACAGGGACAGTCCCCGTAACACTTTTTCGCCTGCGAAGGTACGAAATATTTGCTAAAGGACAAAGAAAACCATCTACAAAAAGTCAAAAAGTCAACAAACACTCAACCTTGAGTCCTCCTAAATGTACCCGTTCCCGCGCTAAAGAAAATCCGCAGCACCTGCTGTAGGTACTGCGGATTGAAGATCTGATTAATATGTTGATGTATTGTTATTTCACCACTACCTTACGAGTTGTTCCGTCACTCATGCGGATGATGTTTACTCCACGTCTTGGTTTATCTGTCTTGTAACCACCTATTGTGTAAGTATTTGTTGTGGCGTCATCGTTTGATATGCCCCACATTCCTGACGTGTATGCACCATTTATTGTAATGTCGTGCGCAGGCATCTTCTCAGGAGCATCAATCCATGCGAAGCTATATCCTTCACGTTCCGGTACATACGGCAGAACTATTGTTGCTCCATAATCAACATACTCCTTCTGGTACACCTCATCACCTATCATATATGTAATAAGGTATTGGTTAACAGCAAAACTTCCCGTTACCGTTACGTCATGAGCCGGCATCGTCTCAGGAATCTCGCTCCATCCGCTGAAGGTATAACCCTCTTTTGTTGGTGTTGGTTCGGGAGTAATTTCTGTTTCCTCTTCAACTTCATATACCTTATAGTCTTCACCATCAACAACGTATTTTAGTATATGCGATGGCAGCACAATTCTGGTAATTATTCCAAAATCTTTCCACTGCGCTGCTCCACGATATGCTTCTAACGATTTTTTTGGAACATATAGTGTCGCGTTCTTATAATTAGAATTATCGAAAATATTATTTCCTGCTGGAACAGTTTCCGCGTAGCAGTACATTTCCGACATGCTTGTGCAACCATAGAACGCATAATCCCCTATGTTTGTCACACTATTGCCTAAGGTAATAGTGGTGAGAGCTGAACAGCCATCAAAAACTTGCTCACCAATTGTTGTTACCCCATCAGGAATGATTACGGAAGAAATAGCAGAACAACCTTCAAACACATAATTCTTTATATTTGTAACACCATCAGGGATTAACAATTCATTTATTTCTGTATTTTCATCGCTATAAATATGATGGGCATAATAGAGTGGATTTGCACTATAATTAGCAAAACTAATAGCACACCAAGCTGTAATGTCGGGAACAACTATTTTCTTAAGATTAGAACAATCAAGGAAAGCATGTTCACTCATACTCGTAACACTACTTGGTATGGTAACAGAAGTAATACCAGAACAATTTGAGAATGCATTTGCCCCGACACCAGTCACGCCTTCGCTAACAACTATTGTCTTTATATCTGTTTTATAGTTACTCCAAGGCTGTTGCAGTGATGATGCATAATTGTTCATTACACCATTTCCCTGTATATTAAGTGTTTTGGAAGAATATGTATAAGTATAAAATACACCATCTCCACACGAACCATCTCTGTCACCCGTCACCTCGTCGTAGCCTTCTATAAGCGCAAAATTCTTCCATCCGGAAGCCTGTTCATAACTATAGAATTTACCCATAGGAACATATAAATTGGCATTACTATATGTTTCACTACTAAACG
>ODAJ012129907.1_pt1 | contig 14630 bp, 12 predicted proteins | sample 1539241 | NCBI WGS metagenome assembly ODAJ01 (sample SAMN02144231, study PRJEB22623) | gut metagenome | biome: sheep rumen | host: Ovis aries | place: New Zealand
AACTACACCCTTGCGGATGAATGTTGAAGAAGGCTCCTTCACCACCGCCAGTACCGTTATGCTGCCGTCAAGATTCTTCTGCCCGGCAATGCCCGTCACCTTGGATGAACCGAGCTCGATTGCTACAATAAATTCCTTTGCCACCATATATGTTTACGATTTACGTTATTTGCTGTTTACTTTAGATTTTACTTAGCTTTTCCGCTTACAGATAATTTGATTGTCATATTCAACATTGATTAGCTGATAACGATCCCAGCCTGCATGGCTGAGTCCATACTTATAGAATTTCTTGAGACGTTCCAATTTCTTTGGAATATCGCGGGGCGCTCCGAGGTAGACTACATGGTCGCCTACTCGTGGCACCATCTCCATCGTGCCGTCGGTCAGTATGTGTAGTTGCTCTATCTGCTCCTGCCAGAAGCGGTCGTCGACCAGGTGCAGGGCTACTGGCAACAGGTTGGTCAGAGCATACTTCTGATTAAGCACACCGGTGACCACCAATAGGTTACCGCCAAAGCGGCTGGGGGGCAGAATGACGCCCTCGTCATCGATATAATACTGTTCACCACTGGAGGCCATGACGTGGAGCACAGGGTTGCGTTGCTGCAGCTCTATGGCCACATGACCGTTCTGCGTCTTATAACATTCTGCCTTAGCGATGAATGGATTCTTCAGCAATGTCGCTTCAATCTGGCGGGTACTCACAAACTGCATCGGTTGGGCCAGCGGGTACTGACGCTGCTTCTGCAGCAGTTGCTTGACACCCGTGGGCGAGAGTAAGCCGCGGGCCTGGCCGTCAACGATGTTGATATTCACCTCGGTACACACCAAGGCCTTGTCTTCGGGTTGGTTGAATACCGTGATGGCCAGCACCAGATATGTGGCAATGGCTACATCAAATAGTATCAGGGCTATGTACTTCCAGTTGAACGACTGCATAATATTTTTGATTGACAATTTTTTCAATTGACTGTTTAACTACCTTCGGCGTTTAGTTGCCGCGTAGTATATGAGCTATCTGCTCCATTTTGTTGTCCAAATCGCCTGCACCAAGAATGACCAGCACCTCAAAGTCATGCTCCTTTACAAAGTCGACGACCTCGTCTTTGCGTATCATCTCCTTCTTCACGCCAGATACCAGCTTATCATATATAAGCTGCGAGGTGACGCCCTCGATGGGCTGTTCACGGGCAGGATAGATTTCTGTAAGCACCACCTCGTCGGCTAGGCTCAGTGCCTCGGCAAATTCTGGGTAGAAATCGCGTGTGCGAGTGTAGAGGTGAGGCTGGAAGATGGCCGTGATACGACGGCCGCTGTAAAGCTGTCGCAGGCTGCTGAGGCTCTGGTAGATTTCCTTGGGGTGGTGGGCATAGTCGCTGAGCAGCACCAGGCTGTCGGTCTTGATCTTGAAGTCAAACCGACGCTCAACGCCATTGTAGGTTTTCATGCCTATGCGCAACTCGTCGGCCGTGCAGCCGTTGAGCTGGGCCATAGCCATGGCAGCCACGGCGTTTTCAACGTTGATAGGCACGGGGTGGCCCAGCTCCACCTGGGGCACCGACTCTATGGGCGACACGAAGTCGAAAATAATCGTGCCGTTCTCTATACAGATGTTCTCGGCATGAAAGTCGCCTTCAGTCAGGCTGTAGTCATAGCGGCGCACGCCCTCCTGCAACTGCTCTTGCATCTCCAGCCCGCGATGGATGATAAGTGCGCCACCGGGCTGTATGAGCGTAGTGTAGTGGCGGAAACTGTCGAGATATGCTTCCTTGGTGCCATAGATGTCCAGATGGTCTGGGTCGGTAGCGGTGATGACCGTCATCCAGGGTCGTAGCCAGTGGAAGGAACGGTCAAATTCGTCGGCCTCGATGACCACGAAGTCGCTGTCGGAGAGAATATAGTTGGTGCCGTAGTTCTTAGAGATGCCGCCAAGGAAGGCGTTGCAGTCATACTGGCTCTGGTGCATAATGTGCGCACACATGGTCGACGTGGTGGTCTTGCCGTGGGTACCTGCCACGCAGAGACCTTTATGAGTGGCGGTCAGCGTGCCCAGCACCTGGGCGCGCTTCTGTATCTCGAAGCCTTGTTGGCGAAACCACTGCAGTTCTTGATGGGTGGCAGGGATGGCCGGCGTATAGATGACGAGGCACGACTTAGAGTTCTTACAGGCATAGGGAATGGCCTCCAGATTCTCCTCATAATGGATGAGCATGCCCTCACACTCCAGTTGCTGCGTCAGTGCGCTGGGCGTAAGGTCGTAGCCGGCGACAACCATGCCACGCTTGATGAAGTAGCGGGCGATAGCGCTCATGCCGATACCACCGGCACCGATGAAGTAGACTGCTTTTATATCTTTTGCTTCCATACTGTTTTGTTTCTTTGTTTGCTTGGCTATATATATTTACTTTCCTGACAGCTTAATCACTTCCTTGGCTATAATCTCTGCCGAGTCGTGCAGGGCCAGCTTCAGCACATTCTCGCTCAGCGACTTCAGGCGGGCGTCATCGCCGACGACGTCGATGGCCGTCTGTAGCAGTACGCCCGGCGCATCAGCGTCCTTCACGTAGATAGCCGCATCGCGGTTGGCCAGAGCCAGAGCGTTCTTCGTCTGATGGTCTTCGGCTACATTGGGGCTAGGCACCAGGATGACGGGCTTGCCAATAAGGCAGAACTCAGAAATACTGCTGGCTCCGGCACGACTGATCACGAGGTCGGCGGCACGGTAGGCAACGCCCATGTCGGTAATGAAGTCGGTGGCCTTGAGGTTTGAGAGTTGAGGGTTGAGGGTTGAGAGTTTGGCCTTGATGTCGGCGAAGTAGTATTTTCCCGTCTGCCAGATAAACTGCACGTCGGTGGTCTGCGCCACCAGGTCGAGATGCTGCAGCACACTCTCGTTGATGGTGCGGGCGCCGAGACTGCCGCCTACCAGCAGGACTGTCTTCTTGTCTGGGTCGTAGCCAAAACTGCGCACGGCATCCTCACGCGACAGCGTAGTGTCGAGCAGCGACTGTCGCACAGGGTTGCCAGTGAGCATCAGCTTGTCCTTGGGGAAGAAACGCTCCATGCCCTCGTAGGCCACGCAGATTTTCTGCGCCTTACCGGCCAATTGCTTATTGGCCAGACCGGCATAGCTGTTCTGCTCTTGTATGAGTGTCGGTATGCCGAGGCTGTTGGCAGCACCTAAGGCTGCACTGCTGGCATAGCCGCCCACGCCGACGGCCACGTCGGGGCGGAACTCCTTCAATATTTTCTTGGCTTGCCACTTGCTCCTGAAGTAGTCTATGGCCACACCTATATTTGCTGGTTTCCACAGGGGGCGGAAGAATCCGCGGATAGGCAGACCCTTTATCTCGTAACCCGCATCGGGCACGCGCTGCATCTCCATGCGCCCCAATGCCCCGATAAACAATATTTGGGCATCCGGTCGCAGGGTGCGTATGGCATTGGCTATCGATACAGCCGGAAAAATATGGCCGCCGGTACCGCCGCCGCTGACGATGATGCGCAATCCATCCCCATTTCCTCCCGACGGGAGGGGGGCTTGATTACTCTTGCTGTTAACAAATTCATTCTGTAGCTTTTGACTGGGCATTTTCATATAGGATAATTTCTTTAACTTCTCTATCTTTTCTAATTTCTACAAAACTCAGGCTGGTTTCTTCATCGTTGCCGAGCGACTGACGCTGAGCATGGCGCCTATGTAGGCACAGTTAATGATTGTCGACGTGCCGCCCTTCGATATCAGCGGCAGAGGTTGTCCGGTGACAGGCGCCAAGCCCACAGCCACCATCATGTTAAACGTTGCCTGGATTACCAGCAGCAGCGCCAGTCCTAGAATGAGGAATGCCGGGAAGTTATTCTCACATCGTGAGGCAATGCGCGCCGCGCGATAGAGCAACACCACGTAGAGCAAGACTACAAATGCGGCGCCAAAGATGCCCATCTCCTCAATGATGATGGCATAGATAAAGTCGGAGAAAGCCTGAGGCAGGTAATCACGCTCGGTAGAGTTGCCAGGCCCCTTGCCTATGATACCCGCTGAGGCGATGGCAATATTGGCATGACCCACCTGGAAATTCTCCTCAATATTATACTCTTCAGGAGGCACCTCCTCTTCATTAAAGTGTTTCAGGATACGGTTGCGCCATGTGGCAAAGCGGTGGAACACGCCTCCCCCCTTGATAGCATCCTTGTCGGCTTCCTCATCACCGTCAGCGCTGACAGTCTCCGTCAGTCGGCTCTCGTCCTCACGCTGTTGCTCTATGTTGCCTAACGTCAGCACAAGGGTAAGAAATGCCACTACAGCTACTGTTATACCTCCGCCCAGTTTCAGTAGTTGCGACATCGGCACGCGGCCGATGAACATCATGATGCAAATGACGGCAAAGAGCAGCGCTGCCGTAGAGAGGTTCTCAATGCCTATGAGAAAGGCCGTAGGCAACAGCAGCACCATGATATACTTGAATGCCTTGCGGTCGGCCCCCACGTCGCGCTGCATGGCGCTGAGTATCTGTGCCGTGACAAGCACCATCGTACCCTTGGCAATCTCCGATGGCTGGAAGGTGAAGCCCAGCAGCGAGATGACGCGGTTGGCGCCATTGATACTTTCGCCGCCTACGAGCACCCATATCAGCGTCAGTGCCGACACGGCCATCAGGAAGGGCGTCATCAGCTTGAAATAGCGGCAGGGGATATTCAGCGTGACCACGGCCACCACCACACCGACGATAATCATGACGCAGTGATAGAAGATAGGTCCCAGGTAGTTCTGGCTTTTATACGTTAGGTTGCTCGAAGCAGAGAACACTTCGATGATACTGATCATACAGAGGAAGAAGAACACCATCCAGATGACCTTGTCGCCCTTGAAAAGATTGCCTATTTTCTTGTTCACCTCGGTAATTTACTATTTACGGATTTACAATTTACTATTTTCGCTTCTTGAATCGTCATTGCAAATTTTTTAATTTTTTAATCTTTTAATTTTTTAATTTTTCAAAGGCTGCGGGCGATAGCCTTGAACTGCTCGCCGCGGTCCTCCATGTTCTTAAACAGGTCGAAGGATGCACAGCAGGGCGACAGTAGCACCGTCTCGCCTGGCTGTGCCAGCTCATAGCAGGCCTCCATGCACTCGCGCATGGAGTGGGTGTCGCGCACGGGAATACCCATATTGTCGAAATTGTCGTGCAGCTTCTGGTTGTCGGCGCCGAGGTAGACCAGCGCCGAGCACTTCTCCTTGACCAGCGGTTTGATGGGGTCGTAGTCGTTGCCCTTGTCCTTGCCGCCGATGATGAGCACCACACGGGTCTTCATCGACTCCAGAGCATACCAGCAGGCGTCGACGTTAGTGGCCTTCGAGTCGTTGACATAGTGCACGCCGCGCACGTCGCAGACCTTCTCTAACCGGTGTTCTACGCCGGGGAAGTCGCTCAGCGACTTACGAATCTCTTCTTTCTTGATTCCGGCAATGTTAGCAGCCAGTCCGGCAGCCAGAGAGTTATAGATGTTATGGCGGCCGCTGAGGCTCAGACTCTCCTGCTCCATGTTGAAGGGCGTAGGATACTCCAGCTTGTACTGTCCCTCCTCGATATAGCCTATGACGCCACTCTTCTTCACGTCGCTGAAAGGACACTGCACGGCCTTAATCTCATACTTCTTCAGTTCGCGCGCCACCACGGGGTCATCGGCCCAGTAAATGAAGGCATCCTGCGGTGTCTGATTCTGGATGATACGCATCTTGGCGTCAGTATACTTCTGCATCGAGTTGTCGTAGCGGTCCAGATGGTCGGGCGTGATGTTCAGCAGGATGGCGATATTGGCACGGAACTGGTACATATTGTCCAGCTGGAACGACGATAGCTCTATGATATAGTACTCGTGCGGATCCTCGGCCACCTGCAGGGCCAGAGAGTGTCCAATGTTGCCCGCCAGTCCGGCGTCATAGCCTGCCTGCTTGAAGATATGGTAGATGAGGCTCGTGGTGGTGGTCTTGCCGTTAGAACCGGTGATGCAAATCATCTTTGAGTTAGTGTAGCGCCCGGCAAACTCTATCTCGCTGATGATATGTATGCCCTTGGCAATAGCCTTGGCTACCATCGGTGCCGTGTCGGGTATGCCCGGCGACTTGATGATTTCGTCGGCAGCGAGTATCTTCTCCTCGGTATGCCGACCCTCCTCCCAGGCTATCTGGTGGTCATCGAGCAGCTTCTTATATTTATCGGCAATCTTCGACATGTCGCTCACGAACACGTCGAAGCCCTTCTTCTTGGCCAGCACGGCAGCTCCAGCGCCGCTCTCGCCGGCTCCTAAGACAACAATCCGCCCCTCCACCGGCCCCTCCCTGTGAGAGAGGGGAGTGGTTACTTTGCTGGCAGTTATATTCTTCATATTCTCTTTTTTATTATTTTCCTTTTTATTCTCCATTCTTCTTATGTATTGCGTTGTGTTTCTGTTTCCTTTTTATTTGTTTTATATTTCTTCTGATTCCTTTCCGCTCTCAAGGTATCTACTCCCCTCCCTCACAGGGAGGGGTCGGGGGAGGGGCTGCTGCTGGATGGTCTTATCTTATCTTCAGTGTTATTATCGTCATGGCCGCCAGGATGATGGTGATAATCCAGAAGCGGAACGTAATCTTCGACTCATGGAACTGCCTGTGTGGCCAGTTGCGCAGGATATAGGTTGATGTGGGGTCGAGTTGCGAGTCGAGCTTGCGGAAGTTGTCGTGGATAGGCGTGGCACGGAACACGCGCACGCGCTTACCCTTCCGCTTCATCACCTTGAACCACTGCGTCTGGATAATTACGCTGAGGCTCTCAACGAAGAAGATGCCACAAAGAATCGGCAGCAACAGTTCTTTATGGATGATAACGGCGCAGACGCCGATGATGCCGCCGATGGTCAGCGAGCCCGTATCGCCCATGAACACCTGTGCCGGATAGGCATTATACCACAGGAAACCTATCATGGCTCCCGTGAAGGCCGAAAGAAACACTACGAGTTCTTCGGCATGGGGTATATACATAATGTCGAAATAAGCTGCGAAGCCTATGTGTCCTGAGACGTATGCCAGTACGAGCAGCGTGATGCCGATGATGGCTGAGTTGCCGGCGCACATGCCGTCCATGCCGTCGTTGAGGTTGGCGCCGTTAGAGACGGCCGTCACCACGACGATAGTCAGCAGCACAAAGAGCACCCAGCCGCCGGCCACCTTGTATTTACCTAAAAAGCCCATTACGTCGGAGTAGTTCAGGTTGTGGTTCTTCACAAAGGGGATGGTCGTCCTCAGCGACTTCACCGCCTCTGTCTTATGCTTCACCACCACCTCCTGGTTCTGCTGTGCCACGCTGACATTCTCGCGCACTACAGCGTCGGGGCTGAGCCACAGTGTCAGACCCACGATGAAGCCTATGCTCACTTGGCCTACAATCTTATACTTGCCTTTCAGTCCATCCTTATTGCGTCGGAAAATCTTGATATAGTCGTCGAGGAACCCGAGAAACCCGAGCCACACCGTAGTGGCAATCATCAGAATAATATAGATGTTGCGGATACGCGCAAAGAGCAACACGGGTATGAGCAAGGACACGATGATAATGATGCCGCCCATGGTAGGCACGCCCTTCTTTTCTACGCCGAAGGGGTCGATGGACGGGTCGCGCTCGGTCTCGTAGATTTTCTTGCGTCGCATATACTTGATGAAATACTCACCAAACCACGCCGAGATGATCAGGGCAACAATCAGTGCCATCAGCGAGCGGAACGAGATGTACGACCAAAGGTGCGCCCCCGGGATATTGTACTGTTCTAGGAATCGGAAGATGTAATACAGCATTTCGTTATTTCGTTATCACGTTATTACGTTATCTCGTTATTACGTTATTACGTTATCTCGTTATCATCAATTGAAGCACTCGCGCACTACCTCATGGTCGTCGAAATGGTGCTTCACGCCCTTGATTTCCTGATAGTCCTCATGGCCCTTGCCGGCAATGAGAATGACGTCGCCCTTCTCGGCCATCATGCAGGCCGTGCGGATAGCCTCGCGGCGGTCGGCAATGCTGATCACCTTCTTCATCTGCTTCTGGTCCAGTCCGGCGAGCATGTCGTTGATGATGTCCTGCGGCTCCTCGAAGCGGGGGTTGTCGCTGGTGATAATCACGCGGTCGCTCTGCTTCACGGCCTCCTGAGCCATCAGCGGACGCTTGCCCTTGTCGCGGTTGCCGCCGGCACCACAAACGGTGATAACCTTTGGGGCGGCGGCATTCGTGTGCCGTGCGTCAGCGAGCACTTCATGGATGGCGCCGAGCACGTTCTCCAGTGCGTCGGGGGTGTGGGCATAGTCAATGATGGCCGTGTAGCCCTGCGGCGAGCGAATGGGGTCCAGGCGGCCGTTGACACTCTTCAGCGTGCTCATCACCACGAGAATGTCCTCCGGCTGCTTGCCCAGCATAACGGCGGCACCGTAGACGCACAGCAGGTTCGACACGTTGAACTTGCCGATAAACTGCACACCCACCTCGTGGCCGTCAATCTCAAGATACATGCCCTCGAAGTGGCACTCGATGATGCGGGCCTTGAAGTCTGCCATCTGACGTATGCTGTAGGTCTTTACCGTGGCCTTGGTGTTCTGTACCATAAACAGGCCGTTCTTGTCGTCGGCATTGGTAATGGCGAAGGCATCCTTGGGCAGCCCGTCGAAGAACATCTTCTTGGCGTTACGGTAGTTCTCCACCGTCTTGTGGTAGTCCAGGTGGTCGCGCGTCAGGTTAGTAAACATGCCACCGGCGAACTTCAGCCCGCCGATGCGGCGCTGGGCAATGGCGTGGCTGGAGCACTCCATGAACACATACTCGCAGCCGGCGGTCACCATGCGCTCCAGCAGCTCGTTCAGTTCAATGGCATCGGGGGTGGTGTGGGTGGCGGCCACGGGTTCGCCCTCTATGTAGTTGCACACCGTCGAGAGCAGACCGCAACGGTGACCCATTTTGCGGAACATATTATATAATAAGGTGGCGATGGTGGTCTTGCCGTTAGTACCCGTTACGCCCACGAGTTTCAGCTTAGCCGTGGGGTCGCCGTGAAACAGTGTGGCCACGGGGCCTACGGCATCTTCGGTCGATGCCACCTGCACATAGGTCACGCCCTCGGCCAATGTCTCAGGCAAATCTTCGCACAGAACGGCCCGCGCCCCCAGCTCCAGAGCCTTGGGAATGAACTGATGGCCGTCCACCTGTGTACCCTTCATGGCCACAAACAGGTAGCCGGGCTTCACCTGGCGCGAGTCTATCTTCACGCCTGTAATCTCTGCCTCGGCATCGCCCACCACCTTCAGCGGGCTTACATTTTTGAGTAGTTCGCTCAGTTTCATATCGTCGTTATTTTCTGTTCTTACGTCGTTCGTTGTTGACTTAAATATCCAGTCTCAGCTCGCACAGCGCGCCGGCGACTATGGGCTTGCCGGCGGGCAGGCTCTGCGACTTTACCTTGCCACGGCCGTAGACCATCACCTTGATGCCGCGGCGCTCCAGCTCGTAGACGGCATCGCGGGCACCCATGCCCGTCACGTCGGGCACCGTGCCTTTGGCCGTCGTGCGACCTGGTGAGGTGGTGCCCTTCACGCCTAAGCTGTTCATCACGTAGGTGGCCGCCTCCTCGCTGCCCACCTTGGCCGCCGGCGTCAGGTTCGACGTGGAGTCGCGCACGTCGGAGGCCAGTCGCTTCACGCTCTGCGCCATTATCCCCTCGGCTATCTGTCGGAACACCACGCCGCTCATGCCGCCGCCGGAGGCCGGCAGTCCGCGCTTGCGGATGCAGACGATGCACGAATACTTCGGGGCGTCGGCGGGGAAGAATCCCGCAAATGACAGCCAGTAGCGGGTGACGCCAGAGTGGTAGCCACCGTGCTCGTCGGCAATCTGGGCAGTGCCTGTCTTGCCGGCCACCTTGAAGGCCTTCGACCGCGGACCGGCCTTGCGACCCAGGCCCTGGCTCACCACATGCTCCAGCACGGTCTGCATCATGGTGATGGTCTCGGGTTTGGCTATGCGTTCCTTAAGCACCACGGGCGGAAACTCCCTGATGGTCTCGCCGTCCTTCACCAGTTTGGTGACGAATCGCGGCTGCATCATGCGGCCGTTGTTGGCTATGGCGTTATAGAACGTCACCGTGTTAATAGGCGCTATCTGCGTCTCGTAGCCTATCGACATCCACGGCAGCGTGGTCTTGCTCCAATATTTGCTACGGTCGGTGGTTTTCGTGTCCACATCGCGTATCAGGGGGCGGCGGTAGCCCACGAGCGGCAACTTCAGGTCTTCACCGATGCCCACGCGGCGCAGCCCTTCAACGTATTTCTCCGGATGGCCGCCGTAGAACTTGTCTATGACGTAGCTCGTGCCGATGTTGGAGCTCACTTCCAGGGTGCGCGCCACGTTGATGTCCTGATAGCCGCCGCGGCGCCAGTTGTGGTCTTTCATAAAGCGGCCGTGCATCTCCATCACACCGCTACCGGTGTGTATCACGTAGCTCGTGTCGCCGGGGATGACGCCGTCGTCCAGGGCCACGAGCAGTGAGGCCACCTTAAACACCGAGCCCGGCTCGCAGCGGTAACTGATGGCCGAGTTGATGGCTTCGGCATACTGGCCGTCGCCAACCTTGGCCATGTTGACAATGGCCTTGACGTCGCCCGTAGCCACCTCCATGACGATGGCCACACCTAGGTCGGCGTTCACCTCGGGCAGCTTCATCTCCTCCAGCAGGGCCCGCTCGGCCAGGTCTTGCATCGTCACGTCAATGGTGGTCACAATATCGGCACCGTCGATGGGCGGCACCTCGGTAATGTTCATCACCTTGTTCAGCACTTTCTGGCGGTGTACCAGTCCGTTCTGGCCGCGCAGCAGCGAGTCGAACGATAGCTCCAGACCGCAGCGGGCGGAGTCAATCTCGCCAAACATCACGCCCACGGTGCGCTGGGCCAGCGACCCAAAGGGGCGGTTGCGTGCATTAAACTCCTCGCAGTGGAACCCGCTCTTATATTTGCCCATGTTGAAGAACGGCAACTTCTTTACCTCGGCATAGGTGTTGTAGTTGATACGCCGTTTCCACACCGGCCAGTGGCGCGAGCCCTTAGCACCGCTTTTGAGCACCTTGTGGCGGCCCTCCTCTAAGTGCAGGCGAAACTCCTCGGCTGTCATCTCTGGGAAAATCTCATGCAGTCCTATGCAGATGCTGTCAAGTTTCGACAACCATAGCGAGTCGCTCTCAAAGGCGCTGGCCTGGAAGTCCATGAATATCCTGTACTCAGGAATACTGCTGGCCATCAGCTGGCCGTCGCAGCTCAGTATGTTGCCGCGGTTGGGCTTCACGGGTATAGAGTCGTGTTTCAGTTTCTCCTGCACCACCGTCCAATAGTCTTTCTCAGCGGTCATGATATAGAGCGTCTTGCCGATGATAGCTAAGCCTACCACCGTCAGCATCACCACTATAGCCATATAGCGGGGAATCACCTTTTCGTTCTTAAACTTACTCATCGTCTGTGCTCAAAAAGCTCTTTTCGGGTACATATATTATATATGGTGGCTGGTCGCTGGGCTTCAACAACGAGTCGGCGTTCTGCTTGAGTATCTTCAGCACCTGGCTTTCGCGGCAGCGCTCCGTCAGCGTGCTTGAACTCGACAGCGCCCTGTATTTGGCGTCTTTCAGCCTGGTTTCCATCTTGTCTATCTGTATCAGGTCCTGCTGGCACTGGTAGCGGATGGCCACGTAAACTACCGTGAAAAATACGATGAGCACCAGCAGCCAGATGTTGTGCCTGACGAGCTCGGCCGAGAGGAAATCGCCGCCAAGAATCTTGCGCAGTGTCAGCGTTCCCACGGGAACGTTATCGTCCTCGCTCACCGTGGCCTTCAGCTCTTTCAGCTTGTCAATGGCTTTCTGCTCCTGGGCCTTCAGCTCTTCCTGTATGTTCTTTTCTTCTGCTGACATAATTATCTCGTTCTCTCGGCTATTCTCAGTTTGGCACTGCGGCTGCGTGGGTTCTGGGCTTGCTCCTCGGCCGTGGGCACGGTCACCTTGCCCACAGGGTGGAAGGGCGACTCCACGCGTCCGAAGAAGTCTTGCTGCTGGCGGCCTTCGGCGTTGCCGACCTTCATCATGTTCTTCACCAGCCGGTCTTCCAGTGAGTGGTAGCTAATGACCACCAAGCGCCCGCCGTTGCCGAGCACGTCGGTAGCACCGCGAAGCATTTCCTTCAAAGCTTCCATCTCATGGTTCACCTCAATGCGCAAGGCCTGAAACAGCCGCGCCATGTCTTTCTTCCACTGGGTGGTGGGTGATGGGTGGTGGGTGGCGGGTGCTGGCTGCTGGGTGGCGGATATGTCTACGCCCAGTGCGGCGAGCAGGTCGCCTGTGGTCAGTAGCGGCTGGCGTCCGCGGGCTTTCACTATCTGTGCGGCCAGGTGCCGGGCCTGCCTCAGTTCGCCATACAGATAGAAAATGTCTGCCAGTTGCTGCTCGCTATAGCCATTGACCACGTCGGCGGCTGTCAGCCCCGCCCGCTTGTTCATGCGCATATCCAGCGGCGCATCGTAGCGGAAGGAGAAGCCGCGCGTCTCGTCGTCGAAGTGATGGCTTGATACACCGAGGTCGGCCAACAGACCATCAATACGCTCCACGCCATAATAGCGCATCCATTGCTTTACGTATCTAAAGTTGCTCCTGACGAAGGTAAATCTATCATCGCTGAAGATGTTGTTCTCGGCATCGGCGTCCTGGTCGAAACTATAAAGGTGGCCCTCGGGGCCTAAACGACGCAGAATCTCACGACTATGACCGCCACCGCCAAAGGTGACGTCTATATAAACACCGGCGGGTTGGATAGCCAACCCGTCAATGCTCGCCTGAAGGAGCACTGGTACGTGGTATGTCTCTGCCGTAACTATCATCGTGCTTATTGCGAGACGGCAGCAAGGGGTTCCGCCGCCATAATTTCTTCTAAGGCCTGTCCGAATTCATCACTGTTCATCAAGCTCTCTTCCACCTTCTCGTTTGACCATATCTCAATGGTGTCGCCCATGCCAATGAACTTCACGTCCTGGCGAATGGCAGCCATGCTGAGGTAGCGCTTGGGGATGAGGAAGCGCCCGTTACCGTCAAGGTTAACCAACTCGACTTCCGAGACGAACTGGCGGAAGATTTTCTGGTGCTGAGCATTATAACGGTTCAGACGCGCGCGCAAGGAGTCCATCTGCTCGTTCCATACGCTTTCAGGGTAAAGCACCAGGCAATCCTGGAAGATGTCCTTACGAAGCACCAGCGACTCGCTGCCCGATGCTTGGAGCACCTTGCGGAAAACAGCTGGCAGGAACACTCTTCCCTTAGCATCTGTCTTTGCTTCTATGTTACCTAAAAAGCGCATGTGTATACACCCTAAATGAATTCAGCGACAAAGATAATCATTTTCCTCCACTTTCCTCCACTTTTCCCCACATTTTTTCAAATTTAACATTCTTTTATTGATTTATGTTGCTCTGCTTTCGTCAGTCGCGATTATTTTCGAATTAAGGACGCACTTTTTCGCAAAAAAAGTGACGATTCTCAAAGAAATGTACTACTTTTGCAACTTGATTGCATAAAAACAGACCCATAATGATGACAGTAACAGAGAAAACCATTGACATTGATGATATTTTGAAAAGCAAACTCGGCGCAAAAGCCCGCTTTGTGCCGAGAGTGCTTGTCAACTGGCTCAAGCGCATCATACATCAGGACCAGGTGAACGCCTTCCTTTGGGAGAGCCGCCACCTGAAGGGCACGGAGTGGCTCGAGGAGTGTGTACGCTACCTTGACGCCACGCTCAACATTGAAGGCATGGAGAACCTGCCCGACAAGAACGACGGACGCCTCTACACCTTCGTGTCAAACCACCCCTTAGGCGGTGAAGACGGCGTGGCACTGGGAGCCATCATCGGCCGCCAGTACGACGGGCATTTCCGCTACCTGGTGAACGACCTGCTGATGAACCTGCCGGGACTGGCGCCGGTGTGTATTCCCATCAATAAGACGGGCAAGCAGGGCCGCGACTTCCCCAAGATAGTAGAGGCGGGATTTCAGAGCCAGAACCACATGCTGATGTTTCCAGCTGGCCTGTGCTCGCGGCGCAAGAACGGTGTGGTGCGCGACATTCCGTGGAAGAAAACGTTCATCACCAAAAGCGTGGAGTACCAACGCGACGTGGTGCCCATACACTTTAGCGGTGAAAACTCCAACTTCTTCTACCGATTGGCAAACTTCTCAGACAACTGCTTGCCCTTTAATCTGGCAATGGTGTTTTTAGTCGATGAAATGTACAAAAATGTACATAAGACTTTCCGCGTAGCCATCGGAAAGCCCATACCCTGGCAAACCTTCGACCGCAGCCGCAAACCGGCCGAGTGGGCACAGTGGGTGCAAGACCGCGTCTACGAGCTCTGAAACCTTAAATCTGAAATCTCCAATCTCAAACCTCCGATACCCACAATGGAACAACCGATTATAGCCCCTATCCCCACAGACGTGCTGCTGAGCGAACTCACACCCGAGCGCCAGCTGCGCATGACCAACAAGAGCAACAACGAGATTTACATCATTACGGC
>ODAJ014789336.1_pt1 | contig 14623 bp, 20 predicted proteins | sample 1539241 | NCBI WGS metagenome assembly ODAJ01 (sample SAMN02144231, study PRJEB22623) | gut metagenome | biome: sheep rumen | host: Ovis aries | place: New Zealand
AGCGAAGGCTTTCTTGAGCAAGCCTCCCATACTGCCGACCTTCTTCATGGCTTTCGCGATCTTCGTAAAGCCCTTCATGGCCGATCCGACTGTGGACACCGTTTTGCCGAGCACCACGAGCAGCGGACCGATAGCAGCTGCAAGAGCCGCCACCTTCAGGATGGTCTTCTTCTGCGCTTCGCTCATGTTGTTGAGCTTGTCTACAAATGCCTGTACCTTGGAGACTACGGCGCGGATAGCTGGCATGAGCAGCTCGCCGAAGCTGATCGCCAGCTCTTCCAGCTGGGATTTCAGGATGGTCAGCTGGCCTTTCAGGTTATCCTGCATGGTCGCCGCCATGCTCTCTGCTGTACCATCACAGTTCTCGATTGCAGAGGACAGCTTGTCGATATCCTCTGGAGCCGCGTTCATCAAGGCAAGGAAGCCGGACATGGCGTTTTTGCCTACCAGGGATTCCGCTGCAGCTGCCGCTTCCGATTCGGAAAGGCCGGAGAATGCCACACGGCAGTCTGCCAGAATATCCGACAGATCCCTCATGGAGCCATCCGCATTGGAGGTTTGGATCGTGACTTCACCGATATTCTTTCCGGCGATCTTCACTTCACCGGCAAGGTTGTTCATGATGGTACGAAGGGATGTACCTGCCTGGCTTCCCTTGATACCGGCATTGGCCATCAGGCCGATTGCCTCTGCAGTATCCTCCGCAGAGAAACCGAGCGCACCTGCGATAGGTGCCGCGTACTTGAAGGTCTCGCCCATCATGGAGACGTTGGTATTCGCGTTGGAGCTTGCCGCTGCCAGAATGTCAGCAAAATGGCCGGAGTCTTCTGCCTTCAACCCGAAAGCTGTCAGAGCGTCTGTTACGATATCTGAGGTCGTAGCCAGGTCTTCACCGGACGCAGCTGCCAGGTTCATGATGCCTTCAATACCGTCCATCATGTCGCCGGTCTTCCAGCCCGCCATGGCCATGTACTCAAAGGCAGATGCGGCTTCCGTTGCGGAAAACTTGGTCTTGGCTCCCATCTCACGAGCTTTTCCGCGTAGATCATCCAGATCCTTCCCGGTTGCCCCGGAGATGGCCGCCACCTTGGACATTCCTTCATCGAAATCTGCAGCGATCTTCACTGCCGCTGTACCGAGGCCCACGATGGGAGCCGTTACATGGGTGGTCAGGGTCTTTCCCACGGAGGAGATCTTCTCACCGACCTGCTGGAACTTGCCCCCGACCTCTTCGATTTTGGCAAGAGTAGCATTGGTCGTAGACGCCTGGGATTCCAAGGATTTCAGCTGCTGCTCTGTTTCCTGGATCTCGCGCTGGAGCGCATCGTACTGCTGCTGGGTGATTTCCCCTTTCTGCAGCTGTTCGTTTGCCTGCTCCGCCGCTGTTTTCAGAGTAGCCAACTTTTCCTTTGTATCCTTGATGGCCTGAGCAAGAAGCTGCTGCTTCTGCCGTACCAGTTCTGTATTGGAGGGATCAAGCTTCAGCAGCTTTTCGACATCCTTCAGCTGTGTCTGGGTGCTCTTGATGTCCTTATTAACACCCTGTAAGGCTTTACTAAGGCGCGTAGTATCGCCGCCTATTTCGACGGTGATGCCTTGGATTCTGCCGGCCATGAATTATCCCTCCTTCCTCACAATTAATTTGCGTACTTGAAATGCATTCCGCCTGCGTGTCGATTCTTACCCTCACAAACGTAGTAGACGCCACCGGGATTAAGGTTATACGCCCTTGCTGCGTGATGGGCTGTTTCAAACACTTCTCCGGTATCTATGCATCCGACCCTTTTTCTGGGTAAGCCACAGACTCTTTTCAGAATTCGTCTGCTATGAAGCTGATTATCCGAATGTGTACACCACTCAAGGTTTGAAACAATATCATTGCTTTTATCCCCATCTTTGTGGTTCACTTGAGGCAGGTTCTGTGGGTTTGGGAGAAATGCCTCAGCCACAAGTCTATGAACCAATGGCTCCCAACGTCGCCCATCTTTTGTGAGCTTGACATGACGATAACCGTTGCTAACCACTCTGCATTTCATCATTTGAGAAGGATGAAATACTGGGGTTCCCCATCCTGATTTAGTGTAACGGTCCAGGCTTCTAACTCTGCCTATGTTGCTCACTTCGTAATAGCCCTCATAACCGGGTATCGGACGCCATTCTTCATTCATTTGCCACCGCCTCCAAAAAAAGAGCCAATGGATGTTGTTCCATCAGCTCTTTGCATCGTTTCAGATTGTCCTGTTTCAGTGCCTCCGTATCCCGGAGGAACTGTTCTGTCACAGGATGAATGCGGATGTAGTTCCGTTTGTGCTGGTACTCCGCAATGTCAGCACGCAGCCTCATGTCCGTCACTGCAATCGGATAAACAGCTTTGCAGTCCGGACACCGAAAGAAGGTGTATTCGAGATCACCATCTTTCGAGCATACCGGTTCGATGGTTTCAACCACAGAACCGCAGTGGTCACATTTGATTTGCATAGAGCCTCCTGTTTTCATGCAGATAGATTGGAAACGGGCATAAAAATACCCTGCCAGTTTCCAAACCAGCAGGGCTTTCCCATAGGATGAAATATTACGTGTTTACAGCTTCTCAAGGAATGATGTGATCTTCGCAAAGGCATCCGTCACCTTGATTCCAAGCCAATTAAGCCTCCGTGACCTTTCAATGTTCTGTCTGTAGAGCCGATCCGAAAAAGTACGGTTGACTCTTCCCAACACTGCTTTCATATCAGTTTCTCGCATTCCGGGATCTTGGAAAATATACGTATTCATACAAGCCATCAGTCGCTCTCTGTCCACTAAGTCAGAAAGGTAACACAAATCAAAAACGTCCTTGTATCTTGTTGACAGCGGTCCAAATCGGAGTAATGATCGCAGCTTTTCCGTGAAAATCTGCTCTTTTGAATTAATCAACAGACTTGCTCCAACATCATCCAGGCAAACATCAAAGCAATACTCGTCCTGTTCGATTTGCACTTGCTTATGAACACCAAGATCAATTTTGCTTGTGAAGGAATGCCCTGTGTCGTCTTTGATGGTAATCATGACACGCTTCCCATGGTATTCCTGCTGTGAAAGCTCAGTGATGGGGCCATCAATTTGGATTGAGATCCCTTCCAGACAGTTCAATTTCTGGATAAATGCGCGAATTGAATCGTCGGATAACGAATATCGAATAAAATCAAGGTCCATGTCCTGTGTTGCACGCCGGGAATCTCTTGTGATACTTCTCATAACTACGCCACCCTTGATGGTGACGTTTCTGCTTAGACTGCTCTCGGAGATTGCTTTCAGTACGATATCCTGACAAACCTTTGCTTCGGCATTTACCTGAGAGTATCCATCATTTTTAACTTCTGCCGCCAAATCGACCAAGTTTGCCATTCATAGCACCTCCATCTGTAACGTTTCCATGACTTTTCTACTTTTGGGAGCTTCATAGGCATAATCCTGAATTGCCTGCATATCAAGGTGAGGAAGAATCTTCCGATAATTCAGTAAAATCTCTTTGTAGTAATCGAAAGGAAGTTTGCTCTTATACCGAAGAAGCTCAATCAGCATTCTTTCTTTTCCATAGACGCGAATAGGAAAACCTCTGTAATCAGTTGTCTCTACTCCCTGTTCAAAAAACCCTGATGGAGAAAAGTACTGTTTGACTCGCTTGTCACGAATCTTTGCAGCGTTGCGATCAGTAGCTAGGTCATACTCGTCAGGGATAACATCTGTAAGTCCATGCATATAAAAAGCACTATTCATTGTTACGACAGCATTAGGATACTGGAATGCTAACACAGCAAGTTCAGGAACATCTTTTTCTTCGGAGTAGACTGCCTTTCCAACCTTAAAAAGCTCACCAGCGTTAACCTTCTGCTGAATCATATAATCAGACCCATATTCGGTTAAGCATTCAGCCCGGCTTTTCATCTGCAGCAGCTCCTTTCATTTAGATTTCAATCCGCATTTTCCGTTGTTTTGCGGATGTTTTTCTAAATTGTACAACTGATGCAGAGAAAAGTCAAGTCTTAGAATTTGATTTTCATCCGCAATTTTGTTAATTTTGCGGATGTTTATCGAACTGAACGTGAAATTTTAGCAGCAATCCGCATTTTTTCACTTAGAACTTGTCGAAGTCGGACTGAGAGGCCTGCTCCTTCCATTCCATGGAGTCGCGGTTCTTTTCCAGGAACATATCGTTCACGGAGCCAATGGTCAGGAGATCCAAATCAGCGATGGATAGTCCCAGTTCCACACACCGGAGCATAAACAGAGCGGTTGTCATCGGCCGCTCTGTCTTCCTCAGTTTTTTCTTTCAGGCACCGTGGTCTTGATGTTCATGCCCCACAGGTCGATCAGCTCAGGCAGAATCTGATAAATACTGAAGGTGTTGAACTGATCAAGCCATTCATCCGGGCTGTCGTACTTCTCTTCCGGGTGCGCAGCGGACCACATCACAAACGCCAGATCTTCAAACATCTCCAGGGAGAAGCCATCCAGCGTGGAGGCATCTTCGTTCTGATCCTTAATGGCGTCGTTCAGAACCATGAGGTCCTTGTACACGTCGCGTCCGAACTTGTTTCTATAGATGCGTGGAATAGCTGCAGAAGCCTTGAATTCCACAGGATTGCCGTCGATCTCAATTCTCTTAGTCACCGCCATGGTGTTTATCTCCCTTCAAAAATCATGTAGAAAAGGCAGGGAGTGTTTCATCCCTGCCGGGTAGTGTGTGTTCGGTTATCAGCCGCCTGCGGGCTCATCGCCGCTCTCGTCCTCGTCATCCGTGGTCTCTGGGATGGTCGGCTCATACACAGCATCGTACCAGGCGTCATAGACCGCCTTGGAGGTATTGGAGCTGGTCTTGGCTTTCACAGCGCCGTTGGCCAGAGCGGAAGCGATGATGGACAGTTCCTCGGTCTGGACTTCCTTCTCATCCTCCTTGGTCTCGCCTTCCACAGAGGGACGGGACGCACTGCAGCAGTACAGCACATGGCGGATAGCGTTCTTATCTCCGGTGAACTCGAACAGCAGAGCGAAACGCTCAAACTCATTATTCGCGTTCTCGGTCAGCACACCGTTGGCGTCCTCTTCCTCGTGCAGGATGTCCTTCAGGAACTCCTCCGGGATCAGCGCCAGTTCCAGGTCACCCTCATAACCGGCGTTGTTGTTGAGAACGTAATAGACGATATCATCGGCGTAGAAGTTTTCGTTCTCGCCTTCAGGGTCAAGGGACAGGGAAACCGCACCGGGCAGCCGCACCGGCTTGGCATAAGTTACGTTTCCGTCCTCATCGAAGGTTGCCTTGGCATAGTGGCAGTTTTTGAGGCCGAAACGCACCTTGTTTTTCTTCTTGCTCATGGATTCTCCTCACTTTCCGGCTCCTCAGAGCCATCTTCATCCTCGTACTGAAGATCGAGCACGACCTCATAGAGGACTTCATACATCTTCTCTTCCTCGATCCAGACTTCGGATTTATGGAAGAACATCTCATGCTCCGTCAGGAGCCGCTCCACCCGCTGTTCCAGCACGGGGTCTTTGGCATCGGTGTAAAGCTCTATGTCCAGCTCATGCAGCTGGTAGTACACCGTGTTGTCCGCGCCCGTGGGCAGGTTTCTCGGATAGAGGAAACAAAGAAAAGGCGGGTCCGGAGACTCACCTTCTGCAAAATGGTCATAGGCGATGGGAAGCGAAAGCTCCTCCAGCACCTCGAATACTTCATTGTGGGTCATGGCTTTACGCTCCCTTCTCAGCCCTGCAGCGCCTTTTCGATCAGCCCTTCCAGCATCTCGATCCCCATCTCCTCAGCGGGCGCGATATGCGGAATGGCACGAACCCTTCCGCCGCCTCGTTTGGCATGCCCCTTTTCCAGCAGATGCGAAAGCATATACCGGCTGGGGCTGTACACGGTCTGTTCCAGGCTCTGGCTGCTTTCTGCCGTGGTCTTGACGGCCCAGCTCTTGGCATAACGGCCTGTACGGACCGGCGCGGAGCTGTTGATCTGCTCCTTCACCGCCTTCGCGGATTTCCGGACGGCAGACTTCACACCTTGGGCACTGAGATCGGCGTACTCTTCCAGACCTTCATTGATGGCAGCCGCCATCTCGTCAATGGAAACCGATCTGCTCATGACGCGCCTCCTCTCTTCGCCAGCTTGCACACGATGCGGATGGTCTTTCTCTGGTAATTCATCATGTCCACAGACTGGATATCATAGGAATCGCCATGGAAGGCGACCCGGTAGTGTGTGCTGTCTAAAGAAGCCAGCTCCGGGCAGTAACGAACTTCAAAGTTGATGGTCTGCTCCTCAGTCGTGGTAGCAGCCTCATTCTCCTTGTCGTACTGGTAGGTGCTGGCGTAGGTGTAGCAGGTGAAATAGTCCGTCCAGGTATTTTTGTGGTTGCCGTACTTGTCGACCACCACTTCGTTTTTCTGGACGGTCAGGCGTTCATTGAACCGGGCGATCTTTCTCTCCATCTCAGAACACCTCTTCCCGCACAGAGGACAGAAGGTTCCGCAGGGTCATCACAAGGTCGTGGTGATCCGCTTCCTCCCGGTGCTCATACAGATAACCGAGGGAATACAGCATGGCGGTACGAAGGAGAGATCGGAGCTGGAGAAGCGAGGCGTTGGAAAGCTCCTCGCCCCGGATCGCCACAGTCTCCGTCTCATCGTCCCAGAGGGTATTCCACTCTTCTGCCGTGATCCGGCCAACATCCGCCGTCAGCTTCTCTGCGCTTTGGAGGAGGCTTTCAATCAGGCCATCCTCCATGGAGCTGTCCACACGCAGGTAGGCTTTTGCTTCATCAAGTGTTATCAGGCTCATCCTGTCAGCCTCCTCTCAAGAGTTAAGGAGCAGAGGAACTTCCCCTGCTCCCGTTTAGGTCATCAGCCGCCGGGCTGTTCGTCCGGATCGGTCGTCGTGTCGGTAGTGGTGGTGGCCTTGGTACCGGCCATCTTCAGTACCTTCACGGACTCGGGCAGGATCAGGCGGCCATCCACACGCTGGGTGGTCAGGAAACCGACCTGGTCGGTGCGGGCATACAGCTCGTTCAGACGACGGAAGGTACGGTTCTGACGGTCAGCGACCCAGTAGTTCTTGAGATCGCCGAACAGCAGGACCTTCTCACCGGCCGCGATGCCGGGCATGAAGGAGCTGGTGCGGATTGGGCGGCCCAGAATGGTGTCAGGCTTGGCCACATCCAGGGAGGGCTTCCAGATGTAGTTGTCGTTCTTGTCCTTCAGCTTCATCAGCTGCAGGAGCAGGGTCTCGTTGCAGACGAACTGCGCAGAGCGGCGGTACGGGGACTTGAGGCTGTAGTAGAGGTCGAAGATCTCATCGAAGGTCACCAGATCCTCCGCTTCAGCCGTCACACCCAGCTCAGCGCCGCCGACATCCGCAAGGATGCCCAGGGGCTTCTTATCGCCGTCGCCGGTGAAGAAGGCACGCTCCTCGGCATTGCCCATGCACACACCGAAACGGGCTGCGATATAGGAAGCCAGGTCAAAGGCGGAATCGTGGAGCAGCTCGTTGCTGATCTTGATCATCGTGCCGAGCTTATACGCGGAGAGGGTCGTCTGACCGAACTTGGTGTTGGTCTCGGGGATCTCTTCACCCTCATCGATCCACTGCGCTTCCATGGTGTCGTTGGCGATGGGGATCTTGCGGGTGCCAGAGTTGGTGCGGATGACCGTCGCCAGCTGACGGAAGATGTTGTTCTCCTCCAGCGCCTGGATGAGCTTGCGCTCGAATTCGTCGGGCACGGTATAGCCGCCCTCGGTATCCTCACCGACAGACAGAGCATTACGGACCGCAAACTGATCTCCCTGGTTGCGGATCATATTCCAGAACGCACCGGCATACTCGTCGGTTGCAGTCGGAGCCACATTCTCCGCCTTACGGCCCATGGGCTTGTTGGTAACGGGGTGGGTGGTCGGCTGGGAGAGCTGAGCATCAAAGGCAGCCTGATCCTCCAGACGAGCAATCTCATCGCCCAGGGCTTTGACCTCACCGGCCATCTTGTTGTACTGCTCCACGGCAGAAGCTTCGACCAGACCGTTCTCGCCGCGATGCTCCTCCAGGAAGGTCTTCGTCTGTTCCCAGAGAGTATTGCGCTTATTGCGCAGTTCCATAATCTTATTCATGAAAAACCTCTTTCTCCGGAGAATCGCTCCGGTCGTCATAATGAATTGGGGCAAAAGAAAAGCCGGGGCGGATCATTTCATCCACTCCAGCCTGTCTTTCAGGATTTCATACGGCACGCTGCCGTCTTCGGTTCTTCCGTCCATGCCGATCACCGGCGGTTTCGGTTTCTCGTCCTCCACAGGAGGATCTGTGTTTACCCCTGCCTCGGCAGGTTTCTGTGCCTGAGCATTGGTTTCGGGGATTGCTGCTTCATCGGACACACCGAGCCGGTTAAGGATGGTCTGTCCCATGGCCTTTGTGGAGTACTGCCAAACAGCACCCGCTTCTTTGAGCTTGAAGGGCTTTTTCTGCTCTTCTTTTTCATCTCCGCCTTCTTCCTCCTTGTCAGGCTCATCCGGATCAGTGTCCGGTTTCTCTTCCGGTTCATCCTCCTCCGGCTTCGGCTTGTTCTCAAAGAGAACCTCATCCGCAAAGCCCAGCTCCACCGCCTTCTTGGCATTGAGCCAGGTTTCATCGCTCATGAGCTTACTGATGCGGTTGCGGGAAAGGCCGGTCTTATAGGCGTAAGCATTAATGATGCTCTCCTTGACCTCGTTCAGTGTCGTGATCGCCTTCTCCATATCCTTGGCATTGCCCATGGCAATGGTGGACGGATCATGGATCATGATCAGGGCCGTAGGAGACATCTGCACCAGATTCCCGGCCATGGCCACAACAGAAGCGGCTGAAGCTGCAATGCTGGCGATCCGCACCGTCACGTTGCCGGGGTAATCCCGGAGCATGGTGTAGATCTCTGCCGCAGCAAACACGTTTCCGCCAGGGCTGTTGACCCACAGGGTGATATCGCCCTCTTCCGCATACAGTTCATCACGGAACATCTGCGGCGTGATTTCATCGCCCCAGAAGGAATCCGAATCAATCGGTCCTTCCAGCCGGAGCACCCTGCCGCCGCTGTCGTCATGAACCCAGTTCCAGAATTTCTGCACGATTCTTACCTCTCTTTCTGAGGCGCTCGGCCTCTTCGCTGTGCCTTGCGCTGCGCATGACGCTCGGCGTGGTTTTTACTTTCACCCTGCTCCTCCTTCTCGTCATCCGGCTGTTCCTCATCAGGCGTATCTTCTTCCGGTGTATCTCCCTCAGTCTGTGCCTTCTCCTGCTCCGCCACCTGGTTTGCGCCGTAGGCAGAGCCCGCATCCTTCAGCTTGGTGTAGGACCCGTTCAGGTAATAATCATCACCGCCCTGCTCAGCAGGGATCAGGTCCATATTCTCCAGTCTGCGGATGTCGTTGGGAGAAAGAAAGCCGTTCGAAAAGCCCACCGCATAGCCGTTCATTCGGGACTGATAATCACCGCGCATGAGGCCATCGACGTTGAACTTTGGGAAGTACTGGTCCTGTTCTTCCTCGATCAGCACATCCTTGATAATCGCCTGCTCTATTCGGATGAGCCAGGGCATGATCGTGTGCATCACAAAGTCGATGGACTGATGCTCGATATTGTTGAAGGTCGCCCTCTTCAGGTCCTGGACCATATGCGGAGGCACACGGAAGATTCTGCAGATCTCTTCTACACCGAATTCTCTGGTGGAAAGGAACTGACTGTCCTCCGGCGGCAGGGAGATCGGTTTATACTGCATGCCCTCTTCGAGCACAGCCACTTTGTGGGCATTGCCTGCGCCACCATAGGCGTTCATCCAGTTGTCCCGGATCTTCTGCGGGTCTTTGAGTACACCCGGATGCTCCAGCACACCGGCGGGCTGTGCGCCGTTCTTAAAAAAGGCGCTGCCGTATTTCTCTACTGCCAGCGTCGTACCCAGCGCATTCTTCATCATGGCGATCGGGCTGAAGCCTACCAGTCCATTGAAGCCTAGCCCTGGAATATGCAGGATCTCATCTCTTTGAAAGATGATGTCCTTGTCATGCTCTCCCGGAACTTCATCCGTATAAGCGTGGTAGGTGTAGAACAGATCTCCGTTCTCTGCCCGGTCGATCTCCATGTTTTCCGGAAGCAAGGGATACAGGCCAAGGATGCCGTTCTTGCCATCCCGCACAATCTGCGCATAGGCGTTGCCCCACAGGAGCAGGTGCATCATAATGGCTTCCCGGAAAGAGAAGCTCGTCATTTCCGGATTGGCCTGCCGGTACAGGATCTTATACAGCGGATGATCTGTGGCGCGTTCTTTTCCGTCGCCCTTTTCAGTGAACTTGTAGAGATGCAGCGGCAGGCTTGCTACCGTTTCTGCCAGCAGGCGCACACAGGCATAGACCGTTGTAATCTGCAAAGCGCTTTTTTCATCCACACGCTCTCCGCTAATGGTTTGTCCGAAAACGAAAATGCTGCCCGAATCCCGGACATTATCTTCAATCTTCGGCAGCTCCTCCTTCGGAGCGTCTCTCGGGTTACTGAATCCGAGCCATTCTCTCCATCCCATAGGCTTCCTCCAATCTTAAAAGACCCAGAGCCCGTGCTCCGGATCGTCATATACACTGCCCTGCTGCTCATGCCGGATTGCTCTATCCAGTCCCATGATCCAGGCAACAATGCCATCTATTTTCTCCGTTGATTTCTTTTTGCTGGGTTTGATGTTCTCCGCAGCATCGATCTCCGCCACAACGTTCCCCGCCATCCATCGGAGCACAGGGTTCCCGCCATAGATGATCTTGCCCTCCAGCAGCAGCTTATACAGTTCCTTCATACCCGGGCTCATATCCTTAAAGCCCATGCCGATCGGAACCATGGTGAAGCCGTCGCCCTCCAGGTCAGTGATGAGCTGGGTGGCATTCCATCGGTCCACACCGATCTCTTTGATGTTGAACTGGGAATGCAGGTCGTTGATGGTCTTCCGGACAAAGTTGTAATCGACCACATTGCCCTCTGTTACATGAAACAATCCCATCCGCTCCCAGACGTCATAAGGCACATGATCCCGCCTCACCCGCAGATCCAATGTTTCTCTCGGAAGCCAGAAATGCGGCACAACGATGTATTTATCTCCCTCATACAGTGGAGGGAACACCATGACAAAAGCCGTGATGTCACTGGTGCTGGATAAGTCCAGTCCGCAGTAACACTCACGGCCTTTTAACCGATCTGTATCGATCGGGATGTTTCCCTGATCGTAAATATGCTCCGGTATCCAGGCGACAGAGCTGCCGACCCATTGATCCAGTCTCAGCTGCCGGAACACGTTCTCTTCTGCCGGATTGGTGAGCGCTTCCCTGTGCGCATCCCGGACACGATCGATCTGAATCGTATAACCGAGACTGGGATTTGCTTTGTACCAGGATTTCTCGTCGTTCCAGTCCTCGCCGTCGTCCAGGCCATAGATCACTGGATAAAAGGACGGATCGATCCGCTTTCCCTCCAGAATGTCTTTCGCCTTCGTGTGGTATTCATAGCAGATGCTGTTCCTGTCCGTTCCTGCCGTCGTTATCAGAAAGTATAGCGGCTGGGTTCTGGCATCACCGGAGCCCTTTGTCAGGACATCCACCAGGTTTCGATTCGGTTGGGCATGAAGCTCGTCAAGCACAAGGCCGGATACGTTCAGCCCGTGCTTGGTGCCAACCTCCGCCGAGAGCACCTGATAGAACCCCACGTTGGAATAATTCACCAGGCGCTTGGTTGCCGCCATGATCTTCGAGCGTTTCAAGAGTGCCGGTGTCATTTCCACCATGCGTTTGGCCACATCGAATACGATGGATGCCTGCTGTCGGTCTGCTGCCGCCCCGTACACCTCTGCGGACGGTTCATCATCCGCATATAGGAGGTACAGTGCCACCGCTGCCGCCAGCTCACTCTTGCCATTTTTCTTTGGGATTTCCACATACGCTGTCCGAAACTGTCTCGTGCCGTCCTCCTTGACGATACCAAAGACATCCCGGACAATCTGCTCCTGCCATGGCAGCAGCCAGAACGGTTTCCCACTCCACCGGCCCTTGGTATGGCAGAGATTCTCAATGAACCGAACTGCGCGATCCGCCTTCGACGAATCATAGTGGGATTCCGGCAGCACGAATCGTGTTGGCTTGTAGTTCTTCAGGACCGGGTAATTTGCCGGTCTTTTTTTCTCTCCTGCCATCAGTTACCTCCCAGCAGCGCTTCCATATCATCTGCAGTCGGAGCGTTGTCCCCTGCACCGGCAATGATCCGTGATCTGGAAGAAGGCGTCAGGCCGAACTGCTCGGCGATCTTGTTCATGATCTTGAGGTATGTCTGCGCGATGGATACCTGCGGAACTTGCTGCCAATAGCCGGATGGCGTCTTCACGATTGTGCCATGCTGTGTGATAAACTCCTCCGCCTCTTTCCATCTGGCATAAGCCTGGCAGTAAGAGGCAAAAGCCGCCTGGTCAACCTCGGTCAGCACACCGATCTGCTCCAGCTGCTTTGACAGCCTTCGCCATTCCTTTTTTGCTTCCGGCTCCAGCCACTTGGGGCACGGAGGCGCTTTCTTTTCCGGCTTAGGCTCCGCATCATTAAGCGGACGTTTTCCGGGGTTGCCTTCCAGCTCTTTGATTGCAGTCGGCGTTGGTTTTCTTCCTCTGGTCGCCATGAGGCATTCCTCCTCTCTTCAAAATTGGCATAAAGAAAAGGCCTGCGGATTTCTCCGTAGACCCTGTGTCTGTCCTGTGATGGTGGTTTCATTCGTTAGGAGTCTTCACTTGACCACCCTGCGGTTTCCCGCGCTCCCTGCGGTACGGGGTATTCCGATGCCGCCGATTGTATCCCCATTTGTTTTGGTAAAGCGGTTTCGGCTCCGCTATGTTCTCAGGCCTGTGTCATTGCCCAGGCGATCGCGTGGCCGTCATCCTCAAAGGCGACCTCGCTGGCTGCTGCCAACCCAATGGTTCCCTCGCAGGAAAGGTCGTCATCGAGGTGCTCGTAAACCGCGCCGAAGTAGCTGGGCTTGTTCTTTCCGTTGTAGTAATACCCGGCCAGGAGAACCTTGTCCCCAAAGTTCAGGATCTTGCTCCAGCGGCATTCGAGGTCTTCCGGGGTGGTCGGGTTCGGCAGGCGGTATGTTCTCATCGCTTCGTTGATCGTCATGGTCTTTCTCCTCCGTTTTCGTTGGCTCTTTGCCTTTCGGCATGTGTATATATCACTCTACTCGGGAGAAATAGCAAGTTATATTTTCAGATCATCCCGCATATTTTCAGGCATAATCTGCACAAAGATTGAAGGGCGTAATCGTGTATTTATGACGAGAAACACAGCCCCGTAAGGCTGCCTTTCCCGGTTGCTTTCGTTGTTATCAGGCTCTCTTTACATCCACCAGCCAGCTGGCTTCCGGATGGCTCTCGCCGGTAGCCTTCTCGATGACCATGCGGTCTTCATCGATGTAGTGCAGGCCTTTGCCGACCTTGATCAGCCGGACGTTCTCGTAGCCCTTGATGCTGGTGCGGTAAACCGTGGCCGTGCGGCTTTCGCCGTCATAGCTCTTGCCGTCCCAGCCGTTAAAGGTGAAGGTGACCTTTTCCTTGGTCTTGGTAAAGAAGGTCTCAAAATCTTCGCGGGTAATCGCGGTGTTGTAGTCTTCCAGGAAAAAGTGGTTTCTCAGTTCGTAAGCGTTTGTCATGGTCTTTGCCCTCCGTAATCTTTGTCGTTTGCCTTTCGGCATGTGTATATATCACTCTGAACCGGAATAATAGCAAGTCAATTCTGCGAATATTCCGATCATAATGTGCACAAAGATTCCGAGGCTGACATTGTGTATATACGACCAAAGGAGCCTCCCGGCTCCATGGTGTCGGCCGCCTGTTACAGCCGTTCGATCTGGCAGGTCATCCCATCCACATCCACAATGCGGAAGGTGTATCCCCGCCACCGGATCTCCCGGATGCGGACGCCAGTGTAAGCGTTGCTCCGCTGCCTGTCTGAAAACGTCTCGCCATGCGTCTGCATCCAGTCTGCGAGGTTCGTCATCAGCCTGGACTCTCGCTCCATCTTATCCGCAATGTTCATCCCGGCACCTCCCTCAGCTCAGCTGGAAGCGGATGCCCATGATCTGCTCCTCTTTTTCTTCACCCCAGCGGGTATCCTTCTTGGTGATGGTGCAAAGGCCCAGCATCGTGCAGCCCTCGGCCGCGTAGCCGTGCAGGTCTTCCATGAGGCCGGTGGACTGGTTGGTAACCACCAGGGTTTGAATGCCCGCCTTCCGGAGGGTGTCAATGAAGTCGTGGCGCTCCCGGTCCCAGGTGAAGTCGTCCATAATGACCTCGTCAGTCTCGCTGTAGCGCCAGGCTCTGTAGGCCTTGCAGGCTCCCGCGCTGATCGGGTACTGGAACTGCTCTTCTTCCTCTTTGTACCAGGCTTTCAACTCCTCGCTGTCCCAGCCTTTTTCGTCGATGATCCCCTGCTTAAGCGCCTTATGCGCTTCGTGCTTCTGTTCAAAATCGCGGGCGATGCGGTCAAGCTCTTCAAAGTAGGTGTTGGTCTTCATGGTGGAATCCTCCTCGTTTGTTTTCTCTGCCCTTCGGCATGTACATAT
>ODAJ012121134.1_pt1 | contig 14616 bp, 12 predicted proteins | sample 1539241 | NCBI WGS metagenome assembly ODAJ01 (sample SAMN02144231, study PRJEB22623) | gut metagenome | biome: sheep rumen | host: Ovis aries | place: New Zealand
TGAGATGTGCATGCCCGGCGACAACGTCGACATGGACGTGGAGCTGATCACCCCCATCGCCATCGAGAACGGCCTGCGTTTCGCTATCCGTGAGGGTGGCCGTACCGTCGGTTCCGGTGTTGTCATCGGCATCAACGAGTAATTCATCTGTAAAAAAACACGGCGCGCAAGCGCCGTGTTTTTTTGCCCATAAAAGCCCATGGAACTGAGGTTCCATGGGCTTTTATCGATATGGGTGCAGAATCAATCCGAGAAGATAAATCTGTCTCCGGAGCGCTCCCGAAAAAGATTGTATACGGCTTGAAGATCGGCACGATCCTCCGGATCTGCGTAGCTGTCCTCCCCGTTCTCATCCCGATAGCGCTGCAGGATCACCACTTCATCCATATATGGCCCCTCTGCCGGCAGAAGCAGCAGGTATTCCCGCTCCCGGTAAAGCACCACATCCAGCAGGTGAAAGGCCATTTCTTCGCCGTTCTCATCTGCCAGATAGAATAGTTCTTCCGACAAATCTGTATTCCGTTTGTCCATATCTGCCCTCCCGGTCAGGTTCCGAAGACCCAGAGATGGGTCACGCCAAAGGCTTCGCGGATGAAGTAGTTGAGCATGACGAAGAAATAACCCCAGGGGGCTGCGACGCCCACGGCTTCCACACCCTGGTTGCGGGCCATGAGCTTGGCCCGGTACAGGTGGTATGCGCTGGAAACAATCGCCACGTTGCCGTCCGGTTCATCCCCTTGCTCCCGAATGAGGGCAAAGGAGTATTCCAGGTTTTCCAGGGTAGAAGTTGCTCTCGGTTCCTGAATGATCCGTTCCTCCGGAATACCGTGGCCCAGCAGCCAATCGTGCATGGCCTTGGCCTCGGTGATCGTCTCGCCCGGGCCCATGCCGCCGGAGACGATAGCCACACTCTCCGGGTATTGCTCCAGGTATGAGAGGGCCCCCTCCAGCCGCCGCACCAGGGTCAGGGACGGCTGATCCTGATAGACCGCCGCGCCCAGAACGATGAGATAATCCCGCCCCGGCTCCTTATCGGTTCGCGCGCTGCGGATGACAAAGGATTCCACCACGCAGAAATACAGCAGGCCCACGCAAACCAGCGCCACCACCAGCCGCCAGAGCTTTCCCGGCAGGAAGTGATGGAGGGCGATCAACACCGCCGCAAAGGCCAGAGCATAGCCCCACCAGGCATAGCCCCGCGCCAGAAAACGCAGCGCCAAGGCCATTGCCAGCATCGAGCCGCAAAGCAGCGACCAATGGGGCCGAAGCCTGATGATTCCCACCAAGAGCAGGATGCCCGCGAAAGCCAGCAGGGGATAGGGCCACCAGCCCATGCCGTAGCGGGCCAGTACCAGCGCCGCGGCGAACAGCAACAGCGACGGCGCAAAAAAGAATAGTATGATCCGTTTCTTATCCATGAAGCTCCTCCCATTTTTCGTAAAGCGTCATGAGCTCCGCGTCCAGGGCGTCCCGCTTCTCCCCGATCTCCAGCAGCTTCTGGTAATCGGCGGCAAATTCCGCGGCCTCCGCGTCCAGGGCGGCAATCTTTTCCTCGAGCCTTGCGATCTCCCGCTCGGTCCGGGCAATCTGCTTGTCCATATTGGGGGCGTGGGGACGTCGCTTTTCTTCCTTCTTCTGCGTGGTCTTCACTGGCTGAACCAGAGCGGCCTGCCGCTCCCGCCAGGCACAGTACTCCCGGTAGCCGCCCCGAAAATCCGTGATCTTGCCCTCGGAGAGCGCCCAGATCCGGGTGGCGAACTTCTCGATAAAGTATCGGTCGTGAGAGACGAACAGCAGCGTCTGCTCATAGTCGGACAGGGCGTCCTCCATCCATTCGCGGCTGGCGATGTCCAGGTGATTGGTGGGTTCGTCCAGAATCAGAAAGTTCACATCGCCACCCATGAGCAGGCAGAGCTTGAGGCGGCTTCGCTCGCCGCCGGAGAGGGCGCCCACCGGGGTGAACACGTTTTCTCCCCGGAAGCCGAAGGCGGCCAGGCGATCCCGGGCCTCCTGGGGCTGGCAGCGCCCGTCATAGAGCATGGTGTCCAGCGCGGAACGGGAATCCGAGCCGAAGCGGACGATCTGAGGCAGATAGGCCGTCCGGACGGCGGGACCTTGATAGAGCCAGCCCTCGTCCGGCGTTTCCTCGTTCATGATGAGCTTGAGCAGGGTGGACTTTCCGGTCCCGTTATCTCCGATGAGGGCGATGCGCTCCCCGCCGGTGACATTCAGGGACAGATCGGAGAACAGCAGCTTCTCGCCGAAGCTCTTGCGCAGACCCTCGGCCACCAGGACCTCGTCGCCGTTAAACTCCCGCTCCTTGAACTTGACGGAGAGCTTTTTGCGCTCCACCGGTTTTTCACTCCGCTGCAGCTTCTCGATGCGCTTTTCCATGGAGAAGGCCCGCTTGTGCAGCTTGTCCGCGCCCATGAAGGCCCAGAGGTGCATCTGTTCTGCGGCCCGGGTGAGCTGCTCGATCTTGGCCTGGTCCTTCTCGTACTGCTTCATTTTCTCCTCGAAGCGGCGCTGCCGCTCCTGGACATAAAAGCTGTAATTGCCGCTGTAGAGCTCGGCCTTGCCGTCGCTGATCTCCACGCAGCGCTGCACCACCCGGTCCAGAAAGTAGCGGTCGTGGCTGATAGCCAGGACCGTGCCCTTGAAGTGCAGAATGTAATCCTCCAGCCATTCCGTGGCGCGCAGGTCCAGGTGGTTGGTGGGCTCGTCCAGCAGCAGGATATCCGTGTCCTCCAGGATGAGTCGGGCCAGATTGACCCGGGTCTTTTCCCCGCCGGAGAGGCTGTCAAACAGCTGCTCCCGCTGGGCCGGGGGGATCTGCAGTCCGTTTGCGACCCGGTTGCGGTCGCTGTCCATGGTGTAGCCGCCCAGGCGGCGGAAATCGTCCGCCAGCTTGTCGTACTCCCGCAGCAGGGCGGGGGACTGATCCAACTCCATCTGCGCGGTGATCTCGTCCATACGGCTGCTCATTTGATAGAGCCTCCGATGGGCGGAGCGAAGCACATCTTCGCAGGTCCAGTCCGCCGGGAAAACGGGGATCTGGGAAATCAGGCCGATCCGCCTGCCGGGGCTGATGGAGACCTGCCCCTCGTCATAGTCCAGCGCTCCGGTGAGAATGCGAAAGAGGGTGGTTTTTCCGCAGCCGTTGGGGCCGAGAATGCCCACCCGCTCCCCGGGGTGAACGGTGAAGGAGAGACCGTCCAGGATTCTTTTGCCGATCTCAAAGGATTTGACGAGATCGGATACGGTAATATCTGCCATAGCGGCTCCTTATCAGTTTCATATATCTGTGTGGATGTTCCTCAACGGTTCACGGCGAATTGCAGCAGCTTGTTGGCGAGCCCGCCTGCGGCGGAGTATCCTGCGCCGCCCTTTTCGATCATGACCACAAAGGCATAGGGGTGCTCCTCGTCCAGCAGAAAGCCGGTGAACCAGGCGTTGGTGCTGCCGTCGCCCCGCTCAGCCGTGCCGGTTTTGGCGCAAAGGGCCAGACCGGGATAGCGGCTCTCCCCACCGTAATTGTGCACCACGGTGTAATGCATGATCTCCGTAAGCCACTGGGCGGTTTCCGGCTCCATGAGCTTGCTGTGCCGGTCGGGCCGGCCCTGAATGAGCATCGGCTCGCAGACAGTGCCGCCGTTTGCCACGGCGCAGACGTAACGAAGAAGAGCATAGGGGCAAACCAGGTCGGTGGATTGGCCGACTCCGGCCCAGCCCAGCTCCGGGGCCCCACGATCCTCCTGCAGGAAGTTTCCCGCGGCGGTGGGGATGCCGTCCAGCGAATGGCTGTCCAGGAAGCCGAATCGTTTCACATAGCGCAGCATGGTTGCGTGGCCCATATCCACAGCCAGCGCGGAGAAGGCCACGTTGCAGGAATTTGCCAATGCCGTCTCAAAGCTCTCCTTGTGATGGGTGCCGGAGCAGGTGATTTTCACGCCGCCGTATTCCGTGGACCCGGTGCAGTTGAAGCTGCGGCTCTCCAGATCCGGAAGGCTCTCCATGGCGGCGGCCGCGGTGACCAGCTTGAACACAGAGCCGGGGACGAAGCTGGCGGAGAGGCAGCGGTTGATATAGGCACCGTCTCCGGGAGTGGGAGCGGCGTCCGCGGGATCTACCGCCGGAGAAGAGACCATGCACAGCAGCTCTCCCGTGCGATAGTTGCAGATCAGGACCGCGCCGGGACGTCCGTTCAGCTCCTTATAGGCCTTTCGGTTCAGCTCCGCGTCCACATTGAGCTGCAAAACGGTGCCTGTTGGCCTGGTGACGCCGGTGAGCGGCGAATAGCCCTGCATGGCGGCGTCATAGCTGCTGAGCAGGCCCGTTGCGGTGCGGCCCCAGTAGTCGCCGGTGACGTGGTAGTTCGCAACGCGCAGCTCCTCGTCCTCGGAAAAAAAGCTGCCGGAATCGTCAAAGCTGGCCAGAACAACGCCGTTTCGGTCCACGATGGAACCGCTGGACCCGGAGCGGGAGAAGGCCAGCGCCCAGTCCCGCCCGTGATCCACATAGCGAATGAGATAGACCAGCATCCCGCCGATGACCAGGGCGGCCAGCAGCAGGACCGAGATGGCCCGATTGGTCATTTTCTTCATGCGCCGGCCCTCCCCTTGACTTTGGGCTTGCCGGAGCTCACCGCGAAGCTGGCGTCCTTGCGGTTGTCGGCGCCCTTGATAAAGGCCATCAGCATCCAACAGGCCAGCAGAGAAGAGCCGCCCCGGGAGACGAAAGGAAAGGTGACCCCGGTGAAGGGCAGCAGATCCATGGAGCCGAACACGTTCAGCGCCGTCTGGGTCAGCAGCATGCTCATGGCGGAGCAGGCCGCGATGGCCGTATAGGCAGACCGACCGTTCCTGGCGCTGCGGACGGTAAAGAAGGCCAGCGTCAGCATGGCGAGGATCATGCAGAGGGCGATGATCAGCCCCTGTTCCTCGCAGATCACGCCAAAAACAAGGTCTGTGTCCGCGGCAAAGATCCCCTTGAGCCAGCCGGCGCCGGCGCCCTTGCCAAAGAGGCCGCCCGCGGCGGCTGCGCTCATGGCCCGGGTCTGCTGGTAGCCGGTGTTATAGGGGTCCTCCCACACATGGCCGAAGGCGGCAAAGCGCTGAGCAATGTGGGGCTTGACGCTGACGGCCAGCATCCCCGCCATGCCTGCGCCGGCCACGGCCAGGAAGACGGTGGCGATGGAGCCGGAACGCATGAAGGAGATGACCAGGAAGGTCACAAAGAAAATCAGCGCCGTACCGAAATCCCCGATCAGTGCCAGCGCGCCGACACAGAGAGCGGAGAAGGCGATGAAGGAGAACAGGTTTCGCCTGCGATAGAGAGTATCCAGCGTCGCCGCTCCCACATAGACGTAGCAGACCTTCACCAGCTCGGAGGGCTGGATGGAAAAGCCGCCCAGCATGATCCAGTTTTTGGCGCCGTTCAGCTCTTTGCCGAAGAAAACATTCAGCGCAAGCAGCGCCAGTGCGCCCAGAGCCAGCGGGATGCGGAAGCGGGCCGTCCGGTTCAGGTTTCGCAGCCAAAAGCCCGTCAGCACAAAGAGCAGCACCGCCGCTGTTGCCAGCAGGGCCTGCTTATACATATCCCCGGGGGCGGAGGTGGCGACGACGGAGAAGCCCAGGCTGGTGAGATAAAAGGCCAGTGTCTCCACCTCGAAGCCGCTGCGGCGGAGTACCCGCATGGCGTTAAAGCAGCTCCATTCCAGGATGATGAGCAGCGCGAAGGACAGGGCGATGGCCGGCAGATCCTCCTGACGAGCAGAAAGCGCGTGCTGCATCAGCAGAAAGAGCTGGAACACCGTCAGCTCCAGCAGAGTGAGAGCAGGGGAGATCCGCCTGCCTACCGAGGCACGGGAGGCCTCCAGCCGCTGGCGCTTGGCGGGATCGGTATCCAGAAAGCGCAGATAGTTGCCGTTGAGGCTGATGACGTCCCCGTTGGAGACGCGCCGCCCTTCACGGCCCACCGGCTGGCGGTTGACCCAGACGCCGCCCCGGGAGAATACATCGTGCAAGGTCCAGACGCCCTTGTCATTGCGGGTCAGAACCGCGTGGACCCGGCGGATATCCGGCAGCTCCAGCTGAATGTCCATGCTCTTCGAGCGGCCCAGAAGGTTTTCCCAGTGGGTGATGGGAAAGGTCTCCTTTCCGGCGCGCAGATAGGCCCAGACCTCCGGGTCGTAGCGCTCCCGCAGCATGGAGCGCAGACAGCGGACCATCACGGCCACGGAGAGCAGGATCATGACCGCCCGGGACAGGGGCAGCATCCATGTGAGATTGTCCAAGCTGCCGCCTCCTTTCCCAAACAGAGATGACAAATCAATATACTTTACCACAGATGAATCTTTCCTGGCAAGGTCAGAACTGGGGTTTGACAGACAGGGGTTTTTGAGTATAATAGAAAGGCATGATGCAAAATAACCGAAAGGAATGACAATATGAGCGAATGCACCCATGATTGCTCCACCTGCGGGGAAAATTGCCCTTCCCGCAGTGAGCCTCAGAGCTTTTTGAAGAGCCTGAATCCTTACTCCAGCGTGAAAAAGGTGATCGCGGTGGTCTCCGGCAAGGGCGGCGTGGGCAAAAGCCTGGTTACCAGCCTCCTGGCCTCGGAGATGCAGCGCCGCGGCTACCGCTGCGCCGTGCTGGATGCGGACATCACCGGCCCCTCCATCCCCAAGTCCTTCGGCATCACCCAGAAGGCCACGGGGACGGACGAGTTTTTGATCCCCGTCACCACCCACAGCGGCATGCAGATCATGTCCATCAACCTGATCCTGGAGGACGACACCGCTCCGGTGGTCTGGCGCGGCCCTGTCATCGCCGGCGCAGTCACCCAGTTTTGGACGGACGTGCTGTGGCAGGATGTGGACTACATGTTTGTGGACATGCCTCCCGGAACGGGCGACGTACCGCTGACTGTGTTCCAGTCGCTGCCGATTGACGGCGTCGTCATCGTCACCACCCCCCAGGATCTGGTGGGCATGATCGTGGCGAAGGCCGTGAACATGGCAGAGATGATGCATATTCCGGTGCTGGGGATCGTGGAGAACATGAGCTATTTTCAGTGCCCGGACTGCGGAAAGAAGCACGAGATCTTTGGCGACAGCAAGGTGGCCCAGGCCGCCGAGAAGTTTGAAATCCCCCACTTTGTGCGCCTGCCCATCGACCCGGTCACGGCCACCATGGTGGACGCCGGCGAGGTGGAATCCATTTCCTGTGAGGAGATCCGCCCCATGGCTGATGCGATCGAACAGGAGGTCAAGCTGTGAAGGTAGCGGTAGCTTACGAAAACGGAGAGATCTACGGGCACTTTGGCCATTGTCCCCAGTTTGCCCTGTATGAGTACGGGGAATACGTTTCCGACTGCCGGAAGACACTGGTGGATACCTCGGCGCTGAGCGGACACCAGGCCATGGCGGACAGGATGCGCGAGCTGCAGGTGGACGCGGTCCTCTGCGGCAACATGGGCGGCGAGGGCAAGGCCCTGCTGCTCAGCTACGGGATCGTGCCCGTGGTGGGCTATTCCGGCCACGCCGACACGGCTGCGGACATGCTGGTCACCGGCCAACTCCCCATTACACCCGGCGGTGAGGGGGGCGGCTGCTCCTGCGGCGGAGACTGCGGCGGTTGCGGCTCGGAAGGCGGCTGCTCCTGCGGCAGCGACTGCGGCTGCGGCTGCGGCAGCTATGACGGCGAGGAAGCCTGGTAAATCCAAAGAAAACCCCCATGCGTTTTCATCACACCATGATGCAGGAAAGCGCATCGTGCAGGGGACCATTCTATGCACGTGATTCGACTGCCCCGTCAGGGGGCGGGAATCACGCGCTGGGTGAAATCTCCTGCGGAAGCGGAGCTTTCACAGGAACGAACAGCGAATCGTGAATCGGCGGACCGGTTCACGATTCGCTTTTTTGCTGCGTGGACGGCAGGCTGAGGGTGGCGGCGAAGTGATCCGCGTCGCTTTGTATTTCAAAGCTGCCGCCCATGGCCTGCATGATTTTTTCACAGGTGCGCAGGCCGATCTTCGTGCTCTCCACCCGCTCCATGGAGCGGGCGATCCGGTTGGATACGCAGAGCGAGAGCGTGCCCTCTTCCAGATGGGAGAGAAAAACCACCGGCTGGCTCCGATCGGCATATTTTTTCACATTGGAAACCAGATTATCCAGCACGCGCTTGAGATAGAGTGGGTCCGTGGAGAGTGTGCACTCTCCCTCAAAATCCAGTCGCTCCACGGTAAAACCGCTGTCGCTCAGGTCGAACTGCGCTTCACCCAAAAGCTGCTCCAGCAGCAGGCGGCCGTCCAGCTCCTCCCGGTTCAGCTCCAGCTCCGAGCGGCCGAAGACCAGAAAATACTTGAACAGCTCGTCCGTCAGATCCTTCAGCTCCATGGCCTTGTCATAGGCGGAGGAGGCAAATTGGGCGGCCCGCGCCGGGTCCTTCAGCCCGCCGTCATTCAGCAGACCCAGGTAGCCGATCAGCGCGGTCATAGGCGTGCGGATATCGTGGGAGATGGCGGTAATGAGCTCGGAGTTCGCCTCCCAGGCCCGGCGTTCGCCGGACATGCGCTGGATCACGGAGTGGCGCATCGCGTCCACCTCCTGGGCGAGCTGGGCCAGCTCGTCCACGCCCTTGAGGGTGATGGGCGCCTCCAGATCCCCGGCTCCGATGGCGTCCGCCTCCCGGGCCAGACGCACGACTCTGCGGCTCAGCCGCCGGATGTACCAGAGCATGATGGTAAAGAAGGAGAGAGCGCCCAGAACCACGGCAATCAGCCGATTCACCATATCCTCCCGCGCCTGGCTGTTATCGCCGATGGCGATCTGATACACACCGTCGGAGAAGCGCATGGAGTACAGGCGGCTGTATCCGCTGGCGTACTGCAGGCGGTTGGCATTGGGGCTGCCGGGAAAAGCGGGGCGATTGCCGTTCGGGTTCTCTCTCAGCTCCTCCTCCCGATAGATCAGGATGGTGGTGTACTCGTCTTTGCCCGGCCAGTTGGTCACCGCTTCTTCGTCCTGACCGGAGATGTTCTCGGCCCGGACGTAGCGGGAAAACTCCGAATAGATTTCCGCCTGGCGGGCAGCAACGGACTCCGGACTCATGTAGATTTTGTTGAGGGCCAGGGTCCCCAGCCCGTAGGCCGCGAGATAAACGCCCAGCGCACACAGCAGCGACAGCAGGATCATGTACAGAATCTTGGCGTCCAGCGAGCGGGGAAAGGGGAAGATGCGCTTCGGTTCAGTCAATTTGATAACCCCTTCCCCAGACCGTGCGGAGAATCCGGGGCTTGGAGGGGTCCTCCTCGATCTTCCGGCGCACGTTCAGCACGTGGACCATCACGGTGTTCCCGGAGCCGGAGAGGAACTTGGCGCCCCACACGGCCTCGTAGAGCTCGGCGGCGGTGACGATGGACCCTCGCTTCTGCAGCAGATACTCCAGAATGGCGTATTCCGTATCCGTCAGCACAACAGGCTTGCCGTTGGACTTGACGGAATGGGCCGCGAAGTCCACCTCCAGATTCTCAATATTCAATACCGCGGCGGGCTTGCCTCGATACTGCTTGTAGCGGCGCAGCAGGGAGCTGACCTTGGCCATCAGCTCTGCCTGGGAGAAGGGCTTGGAGAGAAAATCGTCTCCGCCGCTCTCATAGGCGTTCACCCGGTCCCGCTCGGCGGACTTGGCTGTGAGGAACAGCACCGGCGCGGTGGAAAACTCCCGCAGCCGGGCGCAGGTTTCGATCCCGTCGATCCCCGGCATCATCACATCCAGCACCACCAGATCCGTATCCGGATTCTCTTTCATATACGCGATAGCCGAAAGCCCGTCCGGCGCTTCGGCCACAATATAGCTCTCGCTTAACAAAAGACGCAGCACCTCCCGAATATCGGGATCGTCGTCCACGACCAGGACCCGGGAAATCTCAGCCATTCGATCATCTCCTTCGGCGGTTGTTTGGCGCTATTGTACCATATTTTTCCCCGGAAAAACAGCTCTTCGGAGAATTTAAGAAAACTTAAGAGACGCAAAGGGAGAGCTGTGCTATAATACGGCCCACAGGGGAAAACGGCCCCTGCCTGAACTGTGCCTTCAAAGGAGGATACTATGAAGAAAAAGCTGCGTTCCCTGCTGGCGCTTGCCCTGGCTTTGGCCGTGATGCTGAGCCTGGCCGCCTGCGGCTCGAAGAAGGATGAGGAGAAAGCGGAGGAGCACCCCGACATGGTCTACACCTCCGAAAGCGTACGTTTGGATTCGGCGAAGTTCCCCAACGGCATTTCGCCCATGCTCTATACGGAGGAGGGCTTTTACGGCCAATCCTATGAAGAGGCACAGCCCAGACCCTTGACGGAGACGGCGGACCGGGGCGAGGACGCCGCGGAAGAAGAGAGCCAGACTCCGGACGAGGCAGAAGATGCGGAGCAGACGGATGGGGACACGGTTGAGCCGACCCAGGAGGTCAACGATACCTATACCTGCCACCTGTATTTTGTGGCTTACGACGGAACGGTGGAGGAGTTTTCTGCTTATAAGGCCCTTCCCGCGGAGCCCGATCCCGGCGACAAGACCGACTTCTATTCCGGCAGCTCTCTGAACGCCCTGATCCTGGACCCCAACGGCGAGCTCATCGCGGTGGAGAGCGTCTATTGTGGCTGGTTCGACGGTACGAAAGAGGAACAGATGGTGGATTCTCCCGCTACCTGGGACAAGTATCGCAACAGCCAGGAGTACTACCTGCGCCGACTGAATGAGGACGGATCGGAGAAGGATTGTATCAAGCTGGATTATCACGATGAGGACGCCTATCTCTATTTCGGCTCCAGCCAGTTTGACGACAAGGGAAATCTGATCGTCGTCAGCGACCAGGCGGTCTTCGGCTTTGCGCCGGACGGCAGCGTTTGCCTGCAGATCAGCCTGGACAACTACTCTGAGCGACTGCTGAAGCTGCGGGACGGCAGCCTGGCCGTATTTGGCTATTCGGACACGGGGATCGCCCTGTTCCCGCTGGATCTGGAGAAAAAGACCGTGGGTGAGGCCATCTCCATTCCCCAGGACGCCTACAATCTCCGGACAGGCGATGCCAATTATGATTTCTACTATGTGAACGGCATGTATCTCTACGGCTACCGTCTGGATACCGAAGAGAATGTCAAGCTTCTCAACTTCCTGGATGTGGACGTGCGGGGCAATAGCCTGGACAGCTTCTACATCCGCAGCGACAGCTCGCTCATGTGCGTGAGCACCCAGTATCGCAGCGAGCGCACGGACACTGACGTGATCCGGATCTTCCAGGTGCCCTATGACTCCGTTCCCCAAAAGGAGACCCTGACCCTGGCTGTGATGTACGGCGACGCTGTGTTCGACAAGGTGGTGGATTTTAACCGCCGGAGCGATAAGGTCCGCATCCAGGTCATCGATTACGCAGAGTTCAACGATCCCGAGAACGACGATTACGAGGCGGGCATCAAAAAGCTGCTGACGGAGATCATGTCCGGCCAGGTGCCCGATCTGATCGCCATGGGCCAGCTTCCCTATTCCCAGCTTGCCGCCAAGGGTATTCTGGAAGACCTCTATCCCTACATAGACGCAGATCCCCAGATGAAGCGGGAGGACTTTTTTGAAAACGTCCTCTCTGCCCTTGAAGTCGACGGGGGACTCTACCAGATCGCACCCGGCTTCAATGTTCAGACCCTGATGGGCGCCACAAAGGTCGTGGGCGACACCCCGGGCTGGACCTACAAGGATCTGCAGGCCGCGCTTGCCACCATGCCGGACGGCTGCGAGCCCATGGATATGTACACCACCCGGGGCGACCTGCTGCGCACCCTGCTGTGCGCGGACCTGGATCACTATGTGGACTGGGCCAAGGGCGAGTGCCATTTTGAAACTGAGGACTTTGCGGAGCTGCTGGCCTTTACCGCCCAGTTTCCCGAATCCATCCCCGATGATATGGAGTGGGAGAGCTCCTCTACCCGCCTGGCGGAGGGCCGCCAGATGCTGACCACCGCCTATCTCTCCAGCATCGATTCCCAGGTGTGGAACGACGCGGAGTTCGGCGACCTGGGCTGCACCTATATCGGTTACCCCACCAATAACGGCGTGGGCAGCTACATGTTCCTCAGCCAGGGTTATTCCATGAGCGCCGCCTGCAAGAACAAGGATGCCGGCTGGTCCTTCCTGCGCACTTTCCTGGAGGAGGATGCCCAGCAGGATGAGTACGACGGCCTGCCCATCAGCAAGAAGGTATACCGGGAGCGGCTGGAGAAGGCCATGACGCCCGAGTATGAAAAGGACGAGAACGGCGAGTTCATTCTGGACGAAAACGGCGAAAAGAAGCAGGTCCCCATCGGCGGCTACTGGACCGAGGACGGAACCGAAAAGAAGGTCTACTGCATGACCCAGGCCCAGGCCGACAAGATGTGGGAGGCCGTCTCCACCTGCAATAAGATCTGGCAGGAGGACTCCGCCATCTATACAATTGTGTTTGAGCAGGCGCAGGCCTATTATGCCGGACAGAAAACCATCGAAGAGGTGGCCCGCCTGATTCAGAACAAGGTCACGATTTACATCAACGAACAGCGATAAGCTCTCCTTTGGCCCGGCCCTTTCCGGCAGCCCGTCGGACGCGGCCGGGCCGTTCCGCGGCCTCCTGTTATTTCTTAAGATTCGCGCAGAACGGCTTGCAGGGCAGAGCCGAATGGAGTATAATCTCATAACAATGTGAAAACATAATCATCCCTGCGGTGTGAACAATGATGAAATTGAGCATAAAACAGCGAGAAAACAGAAAAGATTTCCTGCGAAGCCTGTGCTTCCTTTCGCCGAGTCTGCTCGGCGTGTGCGTGTTTTTCGTGCTGCCCTTCTGCGTGGTGGTTTACTACTCCGTCATCGACGGGGTCGGCACCCGGAATTTCGTCGGCATCGAGAATTTCGTGAAGCTGTTGCAGAATTATTCCTTCGGTCTGGCTGTCCGGAATACGCTTCGCTTTTCCGCCCTGGCGGTACCGCTGGCGGTGATCCTGTCGCTGGTCCTGGCGCTGATGCTGGAGGCCCGCATTCCCTTGAAATCCCAGTTTCGCACCTTTTTCCTCAGCCCCATGATGGTCCCGGTGGCCTCCATCGTTCTCATCTGGCAGGTGCTGTTCAGCGATAAGGGCACCGTAAACGAACTGGTCATGCTGCTGGGAGGGATGCCGGTGGACTGGCTGGAATCCAAGTACGCGGTCTATGTGGTGGTGCTGCTCTTCCTTTGGAAGAACCTGGGCTATAACATGATCCTGTTCATGGCGGGACTCTCCAACATTCCCAAGGAGCTTCTGGAGGTGGCCGACGTGGAGGGGGCCAGCGAGTGGTATAAATTCTTCTCCATTAAGCTCCGCTATCTCTCGCCCACGGTGCTGTTCGTCACCATCCTCTCTATCCTGAACTCCTTCAAGATCTTTCGGGAGATCTACTTGCTGACAGATGATTATCCCAGCGAACTATACATGCTGCAGCACTTTATGAACGGCACCTTCCGCAGCCTGGATTACCAGAAGCTCTCCGCCGCGGCGATCATCCTGGCCATTGTCATGGTGCTCCTGATCCTTCTGCTTTTCGTGATCGAGAACTGGTTTGGAAAGGATGTGGAAGGATGAGAAAGAAACACTATTTCGGCCGAGGCGCCATGTTCATCCTGTGTCTGGTGTTCGCAGTGCTGTTCCTGATGCCCACGGTCCTCACCATCACCAACTCCTTCATGTCCGAGGCGGAGCTGAAAGCAAACTACGGCGTGATCTTTTCCAGCCTTCACGGGGGCTATATGTCCGAGTCGGTGAATCTGAAATTCATTCCGGACCGGGTCAGCTTCTCCCAGTATGAGACGGGACTGCTGAAATCTCCGGAATATCTGCTGAAATACTGGAACAGCATTATTCTGGTGGTGCCCATTGTGATCTTTCAGCTGGTGGTGGCCTCCATCGCTGCCTACAGCTTTACCCGCTGGCGCGGCAAGGTCCGCAGCGCCATCTTCTTTACCTACGTGATCTTGATGCTCATGCCCTATCAGGTCACCCTGGTTCCCAACTTTCTGGTCAGCAAATGGCTGGGCATCCTCAACACCCGCTGGTCTATCATCCTGCCGGGCGTATTCGCGCCCTTCTCGGTGTTTTTGCTGACCAAGTTTATGCGCCGCATCCCCTATTCGCTGATCGAGTCGGCCAAGGTGGACGGCGCGGGGGAGTGGCAGATCTTTACCCGCATTTGCCTGCCCCAATGCCGCTCGGCCCTGTACTCCATCGCGATCCTGGTGTTCATCGACTACTGGAATATGGTGGAGCAGCCGGTCATCCTGCTGCAGGACGCGGATTCCCAACCCTTGAGCGTGTTTCTCTCCAACATCAACAGCGGGGAGATCGGCCTGGCCTTCGCCATGGCCACGCTCTACATGATCCCCTCGCTGCTGCTCTTCCTCCACGGGGAAGAATATCTGGTGGAAGGCATCGCCAATGCCGGCAGCGTCAAGGGCTGAGATTTTCCATCGAACCATCTATCGGAGGTACTGAGAAATGGAAATGAAACCGAAGAATCGAGAGTGGGTCAAGAACGCCGCCATCATCCTTTTGGCGGG
>ODAJ011889871.1_pt1 | contig 14608 bp, 7 predicted proteins | sample 1539241 | NCBI WGS metagenome assembly ODAJ01 (sample SAMN02144231, study PRJEB22623) | gut metagenome | biome: sheep rumen | host: Ovis aries | place: New Zealand
GCGGTATCTTCCTTTGTCTTGTAATGACCTTTGGATTTCTCTATGCCCTGGATATCGATTTTATAACACAGTGCAAGGTCAAGAGCCCCCATACCGTTCTCAAACGCAACCTTTGTAAGTCCGGCATCAAGCAGTCTCTGGTAATTGGATCCGTCCACACCTCTCTTTAAATAATCCGGGAATGCGCGAACGGTTTTAAGAGCCGCTTCCACTTCTTCTTTCTTTGGGTCGGCACTCTTTAAAGTCTGAACCGCTTCCAGGAACTGCTTCGTATTCTCATAAAGTTCGGCATTGGAATCCTTGACATTATTCATTGCCGTGATAAGATTTACTTCGAACTTCTGTAAAGACTTATTGGCATTGCTGCCCGGCTCAATAAACGTCTTTCCCTGATTCTTAATTTTTAAGTAATCGTTATAAGTCTCAACGCTCTTGGTATTCAGAACCCTTCTCATTTTATCCGGTTTGAAACCTTTCTTCTCGGCTTCATCCGAAATCTTCTTAACATCAATTTCAAAACCGCCCAGCTTGGCAATTACCTTCAAACCCTTTTCAATGATTTCGGTATTCTCCATGGTTGCAACCGACCCCTTCCCGAAGGAGGAGTCGGAACGAAGAAGCGTGTAATTTAATGCATTTTCACCGGAAAGCAGGAATGCTTCCATTCCTTTTAAATCTTCAAACGATTTCTCGACTGTTTTGCGATCCAGTCTATTTATAATTGCGCCGATTGCTCTCGCATAGGGAGTAAGTTCCTCAGACAAATAGGATTTCGGATCCGCATCGACAGTCTCCAGCAATTCTCTGAACTGTGTTAAAGCATCCAGCTCTTCAACGGTTAAATTCTTTCTTTTTTCACTGTACTCATTGTAATTAAAACCCGGCATAATGTATTCTCCTTTTCTTATCCGCGCTTCCGGTTCGCTTTCCGTTTTGCTTTCTGTGCGGCCTTCACGCTTTTATATTCAGGGTTTCGGAACTCTTCGTTCCTGTGTACAAACGCATTATATAATACCTTGTCCAACAGATGTCCAACAGATTTCAACCTTTTTTGAAAAAATAAAATAGCCCGTTTCATCTTCAAAAACAGGCTATTTTAAAGCAGGCTGATGTAACCATGCCTTATGATATCTTATTTCACAGGTCCTCAGTGTACAACCTTCGGTCCTCCGTGTACAACCTTCGGTCCTCCTTTTCCGTCCATTTTAGGTAAATCAGCCAGATCCTCCGGTTTCGCACCTGTTTCATTCATGACTTCCTGTTGGATTTTCGCTATCTGTTTGGGAGACAACTGCCTGTTCATGCCTTCCTCCGCGCTCCAGCTGATTTCACCGTTATGTGCTTTCATGAGAATCTGGATTGCGCGTGTGGGCTTAATCTTGAATGAGGTAAAGTTTTTAAGCTCAAACAGATATTGCTGCGGTTTGTTCTCAAACATTTCTTCTTTCACTTCGGGTGTATTGAGTCTTTCTTTCAAAAGTCCTACCCGTACCGGGTCCATTTTATCGAGTTTTTCCTCCGCTGCACCCGGGAAATTCTTTTTGTTTTCTATGTAATTCTGTTCAAGAGCACAGCCCTCGAGGAGAATATCTGCTACCTGATCGCATAATTCCTGAGTTTCTTTCGAGTTCGGATTCTTTGCAATCGCATCTTCAAGTTTCTGCTGAATCATCAAAGCCTTGAGCTGAAGATACCTGCTTCTGCCGGTCCGTGTACCCAGATCAAGATTGTATAAATCTCCAATCATCTCTTCCCTTCCGGTATTCATGGAAACCCACAGAGGACTGCCGGGTTTGATTTTTTCGGATTTCAGTTCCCGTTGTGCAAATTCGCCGCCGTGACCTTTAAAGAGAAGATCCATATCCGCCGGCTTGAACGCGCCTTTAAAATACTCATCGTTTCTGTTTCTCGCCGTTAATTCGGTAAGGCTTCTGTCTGTCGGAATACTTACATTCAGCAGTTCCTTTTTCCCGCCCTGTGTACGGATCATGCCGCGAAGAGCATAGATTTCGGCGATTTCCGTCTTGGGAATTTCTCCTCTTCCGACCGGAGAATTCACCCTCGCTTTTGCTCTTTCCTGAAGTACCTCGATTCGGTCAATTACCTTCGGCATATAACGGATCAGCGCCTTATCGTTCGATAACTGTCCGGCAGGAAGACGCAGCATGTAATTCTTCAGGGCATCATCCAGTCCGCCGCAATGACCTTTCGCGATTGCCTTGCCGGCCTGTTCAAGTCCCTTTTTGTTATCGCCGATTTTATTAATAAAATCCGCAAAGGTTTTATTCTGCATTAATTCTTCGGCTTTTCTTTCAATATCCAGATTCGTTACTTTCTTTTCAAAAGCATCGCCCTGTCCGCGCACGGAATTCACCAGCATTCTGGTTGCCATGATTTTAGCTAAAAACATCTTGGTTTCTTTTGAACCGACCGTAAAAACATCCGGCCTTTTTTTCATCTGCCTCTGCCAGTTTTTGATCCATTCATCCGCCTTTGCTTCTACAACGGTATATCCTTTGGCTTTTTTTACTTTCTCGATATCAAGGCCGTTAACCAGAACCGATTCTAAGGATTGTAAACCGTTTACAAATCTTCCTTCCTTCATTCCGGCGGTAAGATATCTCTGGTAATTGGATCCGTTAATTCCTTTTGTCAGATATTCGTTAAAATCCCGAACGGTTTTTAAAGCATTCGATACCTCCGCTTCGGAAGGATCTTTACTCTGTAAAACCTCAACGGCATTTTTAAACTTTTCCAGATTATCGGCAAGTTCTTTTCTTTCATTCTCCGGAATCTTTGCCTGTAATTCGGAAAGTGCACTGTTCTTTCCTCCTTCAAGGGATTTTACATCAGGCTTTCTTAAATCATCGATCACCTTTGTGATGTCTTCTTTCATCCTGGAAACGTGATTATAGCCGTAACTTCCCGGCTCCATGAAGGTCTTTCCCTTTGCTCTTTCGGCCATGAGCATGTCTTTTTTGTCAACCTGCTTCGTATTGATACGGATTGTCAAACGGGAAGGATCAACGCCTTTGGCGTTAATCTTTTTGGTCAGCTCTTCCTGTTTGATTCCAAGTCCGAGATAATTGCTCAGAATCATGATCCCTTTGTTTAAAGTATCCTCATATTCCTTACTCTGGTCCGGATGCTTTCTGCTTAAATCACTCAGAATCCGGGTATAATTTGCCATTCCTTCTCCGCCGACCAGAAACTCTTCCAGATTATTTAATTTCTCTAAATGTCCGTCCAGTTCGGCATAGGTACCGGATTGTTTCCTGACGGCAAAAATCGCATCTTTTAAGGGCTTCAGTTCTTCTCTTAAATAGGATTCCCTGTCATTGTTTACGGAAATAAGCATGTCCTCGAGTTCTTCGAGTACCATAGAGTCTTTAAAAGAAATTTTAGGTTGTTTTACTAATTCACTTGCTGTTCTAATCGGCATAATTTCATCTCCCTTGTTTATTCCTCATCCCGATAATCCGTTCCTTTTTCGGGTTCCCATCGGATTATACATGCATTATAAAACCGTCTGTCCAACATATGTCCAACAAGCGGTTTTAATTTTTAAAATTTATATCAGAGTTATTTTTTGATGCAGGGAATAGGCTCTCCGTCCAGTTTTTCCGTGATTCCGAGATAGTCAAGAACGGTTGCCCCGATATCCGCAAAGGTTTTACGGGTACCGTAATTTCCCGGGATAATGTTTTTTCCGTATGCCACAAAAGGAACATATTCCCTTGTATGGTCCGTGGTCTGTAAATATCCGGGATCGCATCCGTGGTCCGCGGTAATCATCAGAATATCGTCATCACGAAGTTTGCTTAAGAAACCTGCCAGTCGATCGTCGAATTCCGCAAGTGCTTTCGCGTAACCGTCAATATCTCTTCTGTGACCGTAAACCATGTCAAAGTCCACGAGATTCACAAAGCAGAGTCCTTCAAAATCACGGTCCATCCACTCTTCCATGCGGTTCATGCCGTCGGTATTGCCGGTCGTAAATACATGATCCGTCGTTCCGCGATGTGCAAAGATATCATAGATTTTTCCGACGGACAAAACTTCCATTCCGTGCGCCTTAATCACATCCAGAATCGTATCTTTGGTCGGCTCTAAGGAAAAATCATGCCGGTTCGTGGTACGCTCGTAATTTCCTGATGTGCCCTTGTACGGTCTTGCAATGACGCGACCGACCGCATGCTCACCCTGCAGGATTTCCCTTGCCGTCCTACAAGCGTCGTACAATTCTTCCAAAGGGATATAATCTTCATGTGCCGCAATCTGGAATACACTGTCCGCAGAAGTATATACAATCCACTTTCCGGTCTGAATCTGCTCATCGCCGTAATCGTTAATGACTACGGTTCCGGAATATGTTTTGTTGCAGATAACGCCTCTTCCCGTGCGTTTTTCAAATTCATCGAGAATTTCCTTCGGAAATCCGTTCGGATACGTGGGAAACGGTTTCGGAGAAATGATTCCGCCGATTTCCCAGTGTCCGATTGTCGTATCCTTTCCCATCGAAGACTCCTGCATTCTCGCAAATGCACCGGACGGATTCTCACATTTTTTACCGACTTCCACGCCGTCAATATTAAAGAATCCGAGTTTCGCCATATTCTCAAAACGGAAGAATTCGCTCGTCGATACGCTCCTTAGCGTATTCGTTCCGACGTCTCCGAAAAGGTTTGCATCCGGCTCTTCACCAATTCCGAAACTGTCCAGTACAATTAAGAACACTCTTTTCATATTATTCATCCCTCCTTCTGAACCGTTTCTACTTCAGTACGTTGTTTTTCTGTTCAACTTTAATGGTCTTATCATCTGCGGGATTTCCCTTGATTTCCGCCTCGTTAATCATGTCTTTTCGCTTGTTGCCGATCTCGTTCGCAATATCATTATGCACCTTGTCGCCGTCAATTCCGAACTCTTCAAAGAGAAGTCTGTCCGCTTCGTTATTTTTGCGAAGGTCAATCTCTTCAAGTTCTTTGTCAAGATCGTCAAAGGAACGGAATACCTCAATCGGTTTCTCTTTCATGATATTGTCAATCTTCTTCTGCTTATGTCTTTGGATAATCTTGCGTTCAAGCGCCATGTCATCCATCTTGTAAGCGTCGCCGAGTGCGGCCTTGTCGATATTATCGAGTGCCTCTTTCACCTTATTCTTTGCCTGATTATAGGAATTTTTCAGATCAAGCGCCAGTTCGTTGCCCTTCTCCTGCATATAGTCCTTATAATCACTGACTTTGGAATACTTCTCCGCCATGGCGTCGATGATTTTATTCTCTTTTAATTCCTTAATTGCCTTTTCAAAATCGGCTTTTACCACGCAGGCTTTTCCTTCGGTATCTTTATAAGCGGCGGATGCGGAAAGTGCAAGAAGAACCACCATATTGTCATGTACGGCTGCAAAATCCACTTCGTTCTTATTCTCGTTCATGCTTGCCGCAATCTTGTCAAGAATGCTCTGAATCGTAATGGTGGCACCCGTCTTCGGCGGTACCGGAGCAAGCGCTTCGGGATCGGGATTTTCCGCTGCGGATACGGCTCCGCTTGCTTTGAGCTTCGCAAAAAGCTCATCCCCTTTCTGGATTCCCTTCTCGGTGGAGAGTCTTCCGCGAAGCACATCGATACGCTTCTTCGTATTCTGCGCGTTACGGTTACCGAGAGTTGCCTTCTCCTGGTGGAGCTGCTCTCTGACCACATTGGTCTTGCGGAGAAGTTCATCCGCAAGCGTTTTACCGTTCCGGTTTACGGAAGAAAGAATGTGCAATGCATCCAGCGTCTGCTCAAAATGCTCTCTCTGCTCCGGTTTCTTTCTGACACCCATTCTGCCGTTCATAAAGGCTTCGGTCTTGTCATAAAGATCCTTCAGTAATTCGCCCATTTCTTCGGATGTCATGCTGTCAATATCCTTGCGGGCAAGTGCTTTCAAACCGCCGTAAAAATTCTTGTACGCGCGGGATGACCAGAATCCGCAACGGTCCATGGTCTGTCCGAGTTCGCGAAGCTGGTAAAGTGCTTTTCTCTGTGCATCCAGTGAAGTATTTGCCGAGAAAGGATGTTCCAGCGCACCCACCATTTCACTCATTTTGGCGGGATTTAAGAAATAAGACCGTTTATTCTCAGCATATCTTTTACGGAAGTCTTCTTCATTCAGAACACGGTCGTATTTTGTCTCGTAATCCCTTGCTTCCTTGAGTTCTTCCTCAGAGGGAACGAATAACGCCTTATATAAGACATTGTCCTTGACGCGCGCCGCACGTTTCTCGATTTCGGATCTTGAATACTTCGGAGTTTTGTTCGGACTCTTTCTTAACTGCTCATGCTGATACAGATATGCTGCGGTCGCAAGCGGCAGGCTGTCCGCGTTTCCGTATTTCGTAACGCTGACTACATAGCAGCCGATCGGATTACGGGAAGCCTTGATGGAAGCCTCCACATGTTTGTCCAAAAGCTTATAAACGGACAGATGATATTTACGAAAATCGTTCCCGTAAGAGGAATCTTCGGCGTATTCCTTTGCAGCGTTGCGGGCCTTTAAAATATCATCCCCGACCAGATAGGCGTTCTGTTTGTTCTTAACTCTCGCAATCCCGCCGATTACGGATTTAACGGTATTCTCGGTGATTCTGATTTTCCCGACTTCCGAGGAAAGCTGATATCTTTTTCCGTTTCGGAAGAAACAGATATCTTCAACCACGGCATTCTGCGTGGTAAGTCCCTGCGTGATTTTATTTCCGGAATCGGCCGCTGCAACTGCATTTTCCACGCGTGTTCTGAATGCGTTTAGTTCATCCTGGTACGCATTTTCACTTAAATACAGTCTGCTCTGAAGGTTTACATCCTCCTCGCCCGCAATTTCGTATTTTTCGGGCTGAATTGCCTGTTCGGGACGGTTGAGTATCTCCGGTGTAATTTTCTTCAGGCCTTCCTCCCAATCCATTTTCCTGAATTTCGCAAGGAAAGGACCGGCAAGTTCTTTAAAACGCGCAATGTACTCCGGATGTGTCTCGCGGTATTTATTAAAGAAGCCTTCCATCTTCTCGTTTACGTCATCAAATTTGGAAACCGCATCTTTAATCAGCTCGGAATCCAGGTCGTCAAGACCGTTTCTTTTCGAATCGTCATTCACTTCAACGAGCTTATTCACGAAATTATTTAAGGAATCTACAACCTTCGAAAGTTCATCCCTGTACTCTTTGTCGTTTTCCTCATAGTTCGCTTCCGCACGCAGAACGCTGTAGAAGGAAAGCAGCATATAATAATCCCCTTCCACTTTGCTGCCTGCGTCATATTTCTGTTTGTCATAGGTTCCGAGATGACATACCGCCATTTCTTTGGATACTCCTGTCGGGAGTTCGAGTTTGGACGGGGATTTTCTCGCTTTTACCTGTTCAACAACCTTCGGATTCTTCTCATCAAACGCATTGATTAAGAATCTCTTGCCCGATTCCAGCGCAAGTCTGGAAGTTTTCTTTGTATTTAACGGGAATTTACTTTCGTTGTCTCCCTTCATTTTGGAGAGCGCCATAAACGACTTGTAGATATTCACAGCCTGCATGAACAGCTCGCGTTTCTTTGCAAAATCATGCGTTTTGTTCGCCTCGTCAATCGTATTCTTCAGTGCCTTGGAATAGGAATAGCAACCGTATTCCAAACCGAATGTAACAGGGCCGTATTTTCTGTCATATCCGTGAATGACTGCAGGACTCTGCAGACCGAAAATATAATCATTCAAATTCTTATACAGCGTGCTACCGGTGTCCATCATGCCGGCAAGAGTCTGTGCATCCTTATCATTCTGAAGTTCGATTACGCTGCTTCTTTCGGCATATGCCTGTCTTGCTTCCCTGGTCGTCATGGAATTGACTTCTTTTTCAAGGTTTGGCATACCGGTCTCGAGAACCTCACCGATGCTCTGTAAGGTCTTGAAAAATTCGGAACGTGAAACGCCCTCGACACCTTCAATCAGTTCCCTGCCCTTTAACTCGATAATCTCATAATAGAGTCTTCCGTTATGGGTACGTTTCAACAAAAGATCTTTTAAATTGACCAGATCGGCAAGCGCATCTTCAAACTTGCCCGGATCTTCAAGAATCGCAGGATCGCGCAATGCCTCCAGGGACTTTGCGGTTCCTTCGAGTTCCATTTTAAATTCGTTTAATTCTCTCGCGCCCGGCTTGGTTTCGATGCTGTCAGCGGTTTTTTGAAGCATCAGAGCAATGGAATGAAGTCCCAACTGGATCTCTTCGTTGTTAAGACCTTCTCCTTTCGCATTCTTTGCCTTAACGGCAGCGATTAATTCATTTAATTCGTTATCGTTTTTAAACTGGTACGGCATGGAAAACCTCCTGTATCTTTACACGCAAAAAGTGCGCGGTACAATCACAACACTGTAATCGTATCACGCACAGTCCAACAAATGTCCAACATAAACGTAAATCTTTATAAAAAAGGGGTTAATTTATGCTTTCCAGAAAGTCATGAATCGTATTCCGGTATCCTGCCGAATCGTCTACGATAATGTCCGCATGTTCGCTTCCGTCGCTTACATAAACGGTAAGCTCGCAGGGCGCTTCCTCGAGCACCTTTTGGATTGCTTGTGTAGACTGTTTCGGAATGACTTTTTCATCACCCGCAAGCAGTAAAAGCACATCTGCGGTAACGTTTTTCAACTGCGGAATCGGATTCTGCTGGTCGAAGGAAAATCCGGAAACCAGGGGATTCATTTTACCCGCAAGCCAGTTCTGCGGCTTCGGTGCACCGGTTAAATCTTCCATCGGTCCCATCGGACAGTCGAGAATCGCAAAATCAAGCGTACTCACCAAAGGCTCTTCATCCATGGCATTCTCGCATCCCGCGCCGCCCATGGACTGCCCCCAGATACCGCAAAGATAGCGTTTTCCCGAAGTATCTTCGGTGTTTTTGTCCTGTTCCTGCATATGGAAAACACGTTCTTCGGCCTGATCATACGCAAACTGATAGACATCCTTCACATCCATGCCTTCCAGATATCCGTATCCGACATATCCGAAGGTGCTTTCGCCGAATTTGCGCTCGTCAAAACTGTAAACTTCGAATCCTTCCAGCAGGAATACTTCTGCCTCATGATAAATCACGATATGGCTGGAATTCATGCCGTGCGCCATTACCACGAAGCCTTTCGGTTCCCCTTCCGGCATATAGTGAAATGCCGGAATCCGATAGTTCTTCGTTCCCGTGGAGGGAATCAGAAAGGATTCCATTTGATATTTTTCCTCGAATGCGTAACTGTCAATTCCCGTTACATCGTCAAGCCATACTCTTGTATACTCTTCCACCGTACGCTCATGATCGCCCTTGCTCTTTAAGACAAGCGTTTCCGCGAACGATGCACTCGGCAGTGCCAGCACGAGGTTGGCAATCACGAAAATAATGATAACCCGGCGAATAATCCTGCCGGCTTTTTTCTTTTTGGATTGTGTTTCTTCCTTACTCACAACGAATTACTTCCTTCATTCAGAATATCACTACGCCTGCTCTACAAATCCCTGCCGGTCCATGTAGTAGCAGCCTTCGCCGTAATCGGGCGGGTTCTTCATGCATACAACCAATGCAATCGCATAAACAATCGGTAAAATCAGGCTGAAAACGGAAACAGGCAATGCCGCTTCTTTATTTCCGAAGGTACAGAGCATGTCGTACATTTTACGCCATGCACATGCATATAAGAATACCGCAAGTGCGATGTCCAGAATCTGTCCGACAGCCGGTACCACGTTAAGCATACCGATGACTGCGGTTCCGAATACGGATGCCAGGATTGCGATTAACGCAATGACCTGACGCTTCTCGGTCGGGAATTTAAAGAACAGTGCCTTGAATTCACGCTTCGGAAGCATGTACTCAAGATAGGTCTGCAAAAACGGGATGAACGCAAACCACGCATTCTTGTATCCTGCTCTTCTTGCCATAACGAAAAGTGCGATGGCGGGAATCAGGTAAGTAATAATCATCCAGATAAATCCGATGATTGCCAGCGCAATGCTGATAACCGCGATTGCCGCACTGCCGAGGATTCCGACAATTCCGGCAAGGGATGAAACGATTCCGAACACGGAACCGGAAGAGTTTTCCAGAGATGCCAGAATGTCTTCGACATTTCCGATTTCACTTGCAACTTCTGCGCTGAGCAAAAAAGTTTCCATGTATGGTACCTCCTTTTACACACGAAAAAGATTTCTTAAAAACTGTGCCACCCTCCCCCGCGCTATGCACGGAAAAAGGCAGCACTTTAAATCGGTTTCTTATTTCCAAATACTTAATTATTTACGCTTGTCTGCGGGAACGTCCTTGATGGAGAAGCTCATTCTGCCCATTTTATCCTTGCCCAAGCAGATTACGGTAACTTCATCGCCAAGGGTAAGAACATCTTCCACATGCTCGATACGCTCTTTTGCGATCTTGGAGATGTGAACCATACCTTCCTTGCCGGGTGCAAATTCGATGAATGCGCCGAACTCTTTGATGGATACAACCTTGCCCTTGAAGATCTGGCCTTCTTCAAACTCGGTTACGATGGTCTTAATCATCTCGATTGCCTTGTCCATGTTAGCCTTATCGGTACCGCAAACGGATACTGCACCGTCATCGGTAATGTCGATCTTAACGTCGCATCTGGAAATGATCTCGTTAATAACCTTTCCGCGCTGTCCGACAACTTCACCGATTTTCTCGGGATCAATCTGAATCTGTATAATCTTGGGAGCATAAGGTCCGACTTCGGGTCTGGGCTCTGCGATTGCTTTCTTCATGCAGTTATCCATGATGAAAAGTCTTGCCTGACGGCATCTTTCGATGGCTCCTTCCACGATGGGACGGGTTAAACCGTGAATCTTGATATCCATCTGGATTGCGGTAATACCTTCGGTCGTACCGGTTACCTTAAAGTCCATATCGCCGAAGAAATCTTCGAGACCCTGGATATCGGTAAGAAGGATAAAATCGTCGTCCGTTTCACCGGTTACAAGACCGCAGCTGATACCTGCTACCATTCTCTTGATGGGAACGCCGGCAGCCATTAAGGACATGCAGGATGCGCAGGTGGAAGCCATGGATGTGGATCCATTGGACTCAAAGGTCTCGGATACGCAACGGATTGCGTAAGGGAATTCTTCCTCGGAAGGAAGAACCGGAAGCAGAGCTCTTTCCGCAAGTGCTCCGTGACCGATCTCACGACGTCCGGGTCCGCGGCTTACCTTGGTCTCGCCTACGGAGTAAGCGGGGAAGTTATAATGATGCATGTATCTCTTAGCCTTCTCGTTATCGTCAAGGCCGTCGATTTTCTGCATTTCGGATAAAGGTGCAAGGGTGCAGACATCACAGATCTGGGTCTGTCCACGGGTAAACATGGAAGATCCGTGTACTCTGGGGATGATGTCGACTTCTGCGGCAAGAGGTCTGATCTGGGTAATCTCTCTGCCGTCCGGACGCTTGTGATCTTTTAAGATCATCTTACGTACGGTTTTCTTCTCATACTGATAAATAGCCTCGCCGAGGATTGCAAGCCACTCTTCGTTGTCTGCAAATGCCTCTTCAAGCTTAGCGGTAATCTCACGGATGTTCTCTTCTCTCTTCTGCTTCTCATCGGTGAAGACAGCAACTTCCATCTCTTCGGGAGTTACGATTGCCTTCATGGCATCAAAGAGTTCCTGAGGGATTGCGCAGCTTTCATACTCATGTTTGGGCTTGCCAACCTCTTCTACAATCTTGTTGATCCATGCGATGATGGTCTGGTTTACTTCATGAGCCTTGTAAATTGCCTCAATCATCTTGGCTTCGGGAACTTCCTTTGCACCTGCTTCGATCATGATTACCTTCTCGGAAGTGGATGCTACGGTAAGCTGCATGTCGCCGCTCTTCCACTGCTCCTGATTGGGGTTGATGATGAATTCACCGTTAATCAAACCAACCTGGGTGGTTGCGCAGGGACCGCAGAAAGGAATATCGGAAATGGATGTTGCGATTGCGGAACCGAGCATTGCAACAAGCTCGGGGCGGCATTCGGGATCCACGCTCATTACGAGGTTGTTTAAGGTTACATCGTTACGATAATCCTTGGGGAAAAGCGGACGCATCGGACGGTCGATGACACGGCTCGTCAGAATTGCGTTTTCGGAAGCCTTTCCTTCTCTTTTGTTAAATCCGCCGGGGATTTTACCTACGGAATAGAGTTTCTCTTCATACTCTACGGAAAGAGGGAAGAAATCGATTCCGTCTCTGGGTTTCTCGGATGCGGTAGCGGTGGAAAGCACCGTCGTATCGCCGTAGTGCATAAATGCTGCACCGTTCGCCTGTGCGGCTACTCTTCCGATATCTACGGATAAAGTACGTCCGGCAAGTTCCAAACTGAATGTCTTGTACATTGAACATTCCTCCTTTTCTTGAAAATTGTTTATTCTCAAGCGGTCCTTAGCCGAAACTACTGCAGGGGATGCAAAGTCTTTTCGATTCTGCCCGGTGACAGATATCATTTGTATTCTCTGCAGTGGTCTCGGGCTTATATCCGTTGCCGAAAACAGCAACGACCGGGCCGCTTTAGTTACCTGTTTTGATGTTTCGCCGTAACGGCGTATAAAAAGCAAATAAGGCGGACCTTTTTGGCGTCCGCCTTTTGTTTACGCTTTTTACTTTCTGAGGCCTAACTTCTCGATTAATGCACGATATCTTTCGATATCAACATTCTTTAAGTAGTCAAGTAAGCCACGTCTCTGACCTACCAGCTTAAGAAGACCGCGGTTGGAATGGAAATCCTTGGGATTCTCCTTCATGTGTTCGGTAATCTCCTTAATTCTTGCGGTAAGGATTGCAATCTGTACCTCGGGTGAACCGGTATCACCTTCGGAACGAGCATACTCGGCAATAATAGCCTGCTTCTTTTCTTTGGAAATCATTTCTTTGTCCTCCTTGTGGAAACTGTTTATTTCAGGCTTTCACAAAGCAATCGGCTGGAGTTTCCGTATCACCGTGCAAAAGTCTCGCATACGAAGGATATTTTACCACTTTCTGTGGTATATGTAAACCATTATTTTGGAATTTTTCGGTCTTACTGGTTGTTCTTCATGGTTGCGAACGCAATATTGGTTGCATGGTCGCAGACACGTTCAAGACCCGTGATTAAATCGGTGAAAATAATACCGGCTTCGGGAGTACACTCTCCCTTTGTAATACGGTCGATATGGGAATCCTGGAAATCGATTTCCATCTGATCCACCATACTCTCCAAAGCTTCGATTCTGTCAATGTTCTTATCATCCTTGCTGATAAAGGTTTCGATGCAAAGATGCATATTTTCGTTGACCGCGTCTACCATCTGTGTCAGTTCGGATACGGCCGCCTTGGAAAATTTTATGTCTTTTTCTTTCTTCTTTCTCGCTGCTTCCGCAATGTTGGTCGCATGGTCACCGATACGCTCGATATCGTTTACCACATGGAAGAGACCGCCGATATTCCGAAGGTCTTCGATCGGGACCGTCATCTGCGTTAAGCGGACAAGATAAGCGGAAATTTCATGACTTAGGTAATCAATATTTTTCTCGACATCAAATACTTCGTTGATGGTATCCTCGTCGAGTGTCATCAGTGCGTTGATGGAACGGTTTAAGTTATCGGATGCAAGGGATGCCATACGTTCGATTTCGTTCTGTGCGGAAACCACTGCGGTGGCCGGATTGAAAACAGCCTTGCTTCCGATGAACTGAAGTTTGAAACTGTCTCCGTATGCAACCTTTTCCTTCTCGTCGCCGGGAACCACAAGGTAGGTAGCCTTAACCAGCAGGGATGAGAAAGGAAGTAAAACCGCAACCTGGAAAATTTTAAACAGCGTATGGGAGTTTGCAATGTAGTTTCCTGCCTGACCCTTCGAAATAATGTTGAAAAGAAGGTTCTGAATCCATCCTCCGAAGAAGGTAAGCAGTATAAACATAATAATGGAGCCTACCAGATTAAACAGGAAATGAATCATTGCCGCACGCTTTGCGTCCTTTTTACCGGAAAGCGAGGTAAGTAACGCCGTCATGCAGGCACCGAGGTTACATCCGAGAATAATGAAAAGGCAGATTAAGAGATTTTCATCGAACATTCCCTTACTTGCCAAAACTACGATGATACTGACGGTAACGGAAGAACTCTGAATCAGAGCCGTTACGGCCCAGCCGATTAATAAAGCGATGAAAGGATTGGAAAGAGATGCGAACAGATGCTGTACTTCCACGCTCTCTTTTAACGGATTCACCGCATTTCCCATTAAGGAAATACCGAGGAACAAAACACCGAAGCCGACGATGATTTCGCCGAAATGGTTGACTTTTTCCTTTTTGACAAACATATACATAATGACACCGACTGCAAGGAAAATCGGTGCATAACGTTCCAAATCGAAAGATACTAACTGGGAAGTGATTGTGGTACCGATGTTGGCACCCATGATAACGCCTACGGCCTGATACAGATTCATAAGGCCGGAATCTACGAAGCTGACCACCATGGAGGTACAGGCGGATGAAGACTGTACCAGCGCGGTAAATACCGCACCGACGATCAGACCCAGGAATTTGTTGGAGGTGAATTT
>ODAJ012025454.1_pt1 | contig 14596 bp, 34 predicted proteins | sample 1539241 | NCBI WGS metagenome assembly ODAJ01 (sample SAMN02144231, study PRJEB22623) | gut metagenome | biome: sheep rumen | host: Ovis aries | place: New Zealand
ATGTCACATTTTTCAAACATCTTTTGAGTATTGAAAATCATCTCATATCTTTTACAAAAGAATATTTTACAAAGGAGAATTGATATGAGCAACAATGACGTCGAAATAGTCGACACACAATCAGTACGCGGCAAGCGCGGAGACATGATTGGCAAAATTACTAACCAAGGAATTGTTCCGTGTCCTTTTTGTAGTGAACAAGCCGCGTTCTACGTAACTGATTATAACAAAATTCTCGTTAAATACACATTTTGTAGATGTGGTTATCGAAAAATAGAACACGAAATTATAAAAAGAAGGAGTATAATAAGGAATATAATATGGTCGATAAGAATAAAGTTATCAAAGCTCTAACTATCTGTACACGCCCAGGATCGAGAGGATGTTTCTATGAAACAGGAGAATGTCCTTATGAATCTGGTGGCTGTAGAATTCAAATGGAAACTGATGCTCTTCAGCTTATTAAAGAAATGGACTCAACACTTGGAATGAAATGCACAGTTGATGGCATAACGTTCACCTCAACAGGAGAAGCCAAACAGGGCGAAGAGCGCGGCTCAGTATTAGGCAAAGCATATATGAAAGATCAAATCGAGAAAGCTCTGCTCTATAACGGATTACTAACCAAAGAAATTCGTGAGATTATCAATTCAATCCCAATTAATTGAAGGTGATTCATATGACAAGTGTCATTAATTTACTTCTGATTGTCGGCTTGATCTTGTGGATCTTATTTCAAGCTGCAGACATGAATAATAAATTGAAATAAAGGAGTATATATAATATGAAGGAATATAGCGTGATTATTAAAGGCGACCGTGTGAATTCCGGCTGCGTTATCGTGAAGGCAATTGACGAACACTCGGCCGCTAATTTCATTAAGGATAACTTTTCTGATGATATAGAAGTATTAACTGTAACAGAATACAGAAAGATATAAGGAAGTTGATCTAATATGGCATGGTATTGGTGGGTGCTAATTGTTCTTGTTGTCATTTGGATATACAAGACGAGCTAAATTGGATTGTTATGAGACCTTATAAGGAGAATTAAAATGACAGATAAAGAACGTATTATTCAGGTAATTACAGATCAGGTTGCTTTGTGCGGCCCAGATCCGGAGAAAGATCGTTGGTGGGTAACATTCACGGCCGATGACGCAAAGATGATTCGAGATATGCTTCAGAACGAGTATTGGCGTGGATACAGAAGAGGAAGGTCAGATGAAGCAGGCCTTAGAGACGGAACGATCATGCAAACGTTCAGTCCAGATTAATGGGAGATAAAACAAAATGAGTGGAAAACCTTATAATATGAATCCTAATCTTGAAAAATGCCCATTGGATACGTTGGTAATTCTTACGGATGAGTACAACAATATGTATCTCGGAACCATAACGAAAGAAAGAGGACGGCTGACCCGTGGAGAATGCTTTCATGGAGATGCAGAACAGTTTTACAGAAACAAGATAGTCGGCTTGGAACCATACTGTCCAACGTAAGTGTAACTTAAAGGCGGCGATTAAATGATAGTGACAGGAAATGGAATAGAAACAAAAGTATGGATTCTTCCTTATGAAAAATCATCTATTGATAAAAACATGTATGTTCAGAGCATGGAAAAGGAAATCGTTGTGACGTCTGTGCCAAACTATGAAGAAAAATTGATTCGGTTAGAATTGCCAGATTGTACTACTGTTGTTTTGAAAGCAGATCAATTGATAACGGCAATTAAGAAGTGTGTTCTGTAATTTAAAAGTAATAATGATGCTATAATGAAGCAAAGGATGTGTGAAATGGACAGGAAGAAAGTTATCAAAGAATTTGAACATATATTGAACGAAGCAAGAGGAGATTATCAGGATTTTGCCGATGTAACAGTTGAATTCGGAGATGAAATTCTTTCCATGCTAAAAGAGAAGGAACACTCAGGTGTATGGGAGTGGATTACAGAAGATAAATACCGTTGTTCAGAGTGTAAGAATGTAACTTATGTTGATGAATGCATGAATGAACCTCAATATCTGTATTGTCCGTATTGTGGGTGTAAGATGACATTTGAAGGAATTTGGGGGAAGCGGGAATGACGAATCAAGAAGCAATTGAAACGATAGAAGCAAATTATCCACCGCAAAACTATACGATGTTGAGAGAAGCTTTGGATATGGCTATTTCACTGCTGAAAGAGCAGGAAGTCGAATATGAAAAAGGTTACAATGACGCTATGCTTGACAAACAAGAATTAATGTACGAGAGCATAGATGGAAAATGGTATAAGAAGGACTGGTGAATTGGGATGACGATTGAAGAATGGGCAAAAGATTTCAAATCATATGTAAACGCATTAGATATGCCGAGAGATGATTATAACGGCATCATAGAATACATTGACGATGCCATTGACTTGCTGAAAGAACAGGAACCTGTGAAACCGAGAGTTGATGCTGATGGGACATTTAACTGTGGGAATTGTGGTGAACCAGTTGGTTTTGATGAACATCCATTTACCTGTAAAGCGCCTGAAATAGCTATGAAATTTTGCTGTGGGTGTGGAAAGCCGGTGAAATGGAAATGAAGATATTGATACTGGTAGTGATTGCGTTAAACTTGCCAGCTTATGTTTGGGTGTATTTTTCTTGGCGCAAAGATTGTAAAGAGATCGGCAAAGATCAACTTGCAGTTTCACTTGGTGAGCGCATAAAGGCACTTTTCTTATGTCTTACTCTGCCGTGTTTATTGGGGCTTGCAACAAGAAAATAGAATATTGTAAAGGCGGTGAAGTGGAGTTGATAGTGATAACAACTATGAATTCGCTCCCAGAACATTGTTATGAATGTCCATGTCATGACGGTGAAAGCGGATACTGTCAAGCTGATAAAGAACAACGATATTCGGATTATTATAGACCGTTTTGGTGTCCGTTAATTCGATGTGATGATTACACTAACTGTGCCATAGAGAAACATTTCAACGTAAGGTTCAGTGGCGATAGGTATGCCGAAGAAAGGTAAATCAAAACATAATGAAATTTATATTGGACTTTCAACACCTGATATTTAAATATAGGCGGGAGAGTGATAGCACATGAAAGACGTACGAGACAAGAAATGCGATTGTTATCAAGATTGTATTAAACTGTATGATGAAACGGACTTTAAAAGCATTAGAAAATCTAAATGTAACACAGATACTTGCGGATGGAGAGAAGATTTTCATGAAGCTGATTTTCAAGCGTCATGCGAACTGAACGAAAACAAAATGAAATTTATGTTAAACGGATGCGATATATCTTTTATAGCGGAAGCTCCAGAGGATATTACCTTGAAAGAACTATTGAAGCAAACAGATAGAATTCAGCCAGAATGGTGTGCTTGCGGAATAAGATCGTTATCACCAGATGAAGAAAAATGGGACACAGAAATATTCATAGAAAAAGATTCTGTGAGATTAGCAAATGAAGATGTATCCGCATATATAAGAGATAACGGAAACTGGTTCAAAACTAAAAGAGGAAATACATGAAAGTAAATCTAAAATGTCAAGGTTGTAAATATTTCAGAGAAACAAAACTTGAATATAGAAACTGTGAAGAATGTGAAGAATTACGTTCCGGAAAAGAAGAAACAACATATGAAGCATATATTCCCGGCACAAACATGACAGCAACATTCACGCTTCCTGCGTATGCTACGATTTATGAAAAAAAGATATGAAGCGTATGAAGCACTAAGAAGAAAATATATGAGCGATGTTCATTTTAAAAAAATTGCTGTTTAAGGGACAAGAGAATATAAGTAGGAGCATTTAAATATGTGGATAGTCCCATTTCTTATTGTTGTTGGATTTGGTGGTATTATTGTGCTCTTAGTGCTTGCTGAAAAAGATGGATTCTAAGTTAGATTGCTATATGACGAAATAATGACAGGAGAACAGAGCAATGCAAGAAAAGATTGATGAGATTGTGCAGATTTTAGAATATCTTCTTGAGTCTGACCAAAGGTCATTTTCAAATCCACACTGTGAAGACGAACATATTTACCATGCAATAGCAGAAGCAATAAAAATTTTGAAGAGTGTTCTAACTTAAATATGACAGTAACTAATACGAAACGTCCAGAGACAAATAGAAAACTAACGGCTGACGAATTTAATTTAATGAAAGAAATTCGAAAACAAACAAAAGCTTCTTACCGCGATATTATAGCCGGAATAAAAATAAACGGTCTCGACAAAGAAGCAGTTCTTGACTATCTTCGAGAAATATGTGTTGCTTACGCATGACGGGAGGTGATTGCACTGAGCTCGCTTATTGACTTTATAAATGACGCTGCGAATGGTCATCCTTATCAAATATCGAGTCAGATATACAGCCCGCTAACATGGCGGGCTTGACTTTCAAATCGGTATTTGAAGAGAATGAGGGACGTATATGTATTGGATTTATTTACTAGAAGCAGCGTTATTAACAGTTTACGTCTGTATATTACATCGCCAATCATTTGATATAGCTTGGGACTTGGCCAATGCTCGATGGAGGTGAGCTTCTTGAACTGTGACGAATGTAAATACTTTGATTGGTGTTATGAACATTGCAGATGGTGGAATTGCAAAGTCGATCTGAGAGAAGTACATAACTGTTGTGTAAAACGGGAGACGCCCATTAGAGATGCGATGGTTAATAGTAAAGAACAGCAGGCTTCTGCATATGAAAAGCCTAAAGCTGCAATGATTTAAGGAGGAAATGATAATGCCAGAAGAATTGAGTCTGCTCCAGGAATGGAAGCAACGGTTAGGACTTCAGAACTGGCAGATAACGTTGACCGACAATGTTGATCCTGAAGATATGACAGTTAAAGACGCAATGGGCTGCACAAGTTATCAGGAAGTAATGAGAACAGCTTCTATTCAGATTATTAATCCTGAAAAGATCGAAGAAACACTCAGACCATTTGATTATGAAGAGACACTTGTGCATGAATTGCTTCATTTAAAACTCGGCCTTCTTGAACGAGGTACTGACTGGGACAACAAACTTCAATTGAGAGTTCTTCATATGATTATTGACGATCTTGCTCGTGCTTTAGTTGACGCTAAGAGATTTGGCCGCAAACAGGAGGACGTAAAGGATGAAGCTGAAGAATCTGTTAAATGATCTGCCGTGTAGAATAACCTATCGGACTTACGGACCTGATAACGAAGATCTATTACAAGGGGTTTGTGTTTGGAACGGACAAGAGTTAAAGTCATCTGATGGTGATGATTACTCAGTAGATGATGAAATTATCAAATACGAACTTGAGCCAAGTGGTGACATTACCGTTTGGTATGAAAGCAAATGGATTTCGGAATAAATATTAAATTAAAGAAGGCGACATGATGAGAGGAACTAGTATGAAAAATAAATATAAAATAATTGCATTGGTAGCAATCTTGGTTTTGTGTATATTTGTATTCTCCGGCTGTGAAAGTAAAGGAAATTCTATTACGTACGGGAAAGCATCGGGCACGGTAGAAGACACTACATCACAAGCTGAGGTGGCAGGTCGTCTCGCAGATAACCAGCGCACACCAACAGATATCAACTATTCCCTGGAAAGATACAATCTTATTCGCAGAACATATTGGGTAAACGGACAACGCGAAAAGGCAAACATGCTTGTATGTCCTATTGAGAAGCCTTTAGGATACATTGTAATCTTTGCCGGAAACACTGTGGCTGGAAGATTCGTAGTAGATGGGAAAGTTAGCAGCTTAAACAGCTTTCTCACTCCATCGAACATTGATACCTACTATGCCAACGGCGGTGTAATCACAACAGAAATGGCCGATGTAGACGGGAGTTACGGAGAAAACGATAATGGTATATTCTTCTTCACTCCAAACGGAAACTATATCGAATGGACAGGAGAGTATTTGTACTCCGACATTCCCTTCGAAATCGAAAATCCGATCGTGAAGGTGACGACAGAATGACGCAAGAAGAAAAACGTTTTACGATAATTGTCGTAGGATTGATACTGATTATAACTGCCGTCGTGTTGTTCTTTACGCTGACGCCAACTGGTCGCAAAGAATGGAATGATACGATGTATCAATTACATAAAGTAGATGACGCAACTTTATACTCGACTCGTAAGCAAGTCGAAGATACATGCAGATCTATGATGTCCAGTTATATTTCAGATACACTTATGTATGAACAATACTGTCAAAGCGAAGACAAAGAGCTAAGAACATGGGCTGAACAAGCCAAAATGCGAGCAAACAAGACGGCTGCAAGTTATAACGAGTATGTTCTGAAAAATTCATTTGTATGGCAAGGTAATATTCCTTCAGACATAAAGAATTCATTAGAATATTTAAAGTGAGTACATTATGAAAAATAAAGATTCTGTGTGGATTTTTCCTTATAGTACGAAATATTATCTGAAACATCCATTAGTATGGTTTCGTGATGTTTATTGGAATCTTAAAGAATTTATACATCGTGGTAAATATGGCTTTGTTGAAATGGATTTATGCGACTGGAGTAGTTGGTGGGTCAGTATTGGTGCTAACACTTTAAAATACATGGCAAATCACGGAACTGGTTATTATGGAATTGCACCATATGACACATTTGAAAAATGGCAAAATCACATGTACGAAATTGCTGAAAAGTTGGAACAATGCAAAGAACTTATGAGATTCGATTCGTATAATAACGAATATGAAGAACAAATGGATGAAATTCGTGATCGTTATTATTACAAAGAAGAAACCAAAGATAGATTTATGATAACGTATTTAGAAATGACAGATGAAGACAAAGCAATAAGAGAAAAATACTTAGAACGAATGAAAGAAATCGAGGAAGAACATCATGCAAAGATTGTAGAAAATATATTAGATGTTGTTGAGAATTTTGGAAAACATTGGAATTAATTGAAGTAGAGATGCAACAATTAATATTAAAGCCAGTCTAAAACAAGTAATTAGAACGGTGAAGAAAAATGATTATTATTGAAACTTGTCCTGAATGTGGAGCGGATCTTGAATATCTGACAATTGCAACATACCCACCTATTCCGGTGAAGAGATGTACGAGATGTTCTTGGCGCTGGGAAGGCAAAAGAGAAGCTATTATCAGAATTCCGTTTAAGGAAGATGTAATAGAAATTAACCAAGATATCACTACCGACAACGAATAAGAAAGGATGGCTATTATGAATAAACAGGAATTGATTGCAAAGGTACAGAACTCGGTTAGGAATCCTATGACTCATGCAGATGCAGAACGCTGCGTGAATGCTTTTATTGACTCTATCAAGGAAGCTGTCGCTGCTGGCGACAGTGTACAGCTGGTTGGCTTTGGAACCTTCGAAGCTCGTGAACGTTCCGCTCGTACTGCGCGGAACCCTCAGACTGGCGAAACTCTGACGATTGCGGCTAAGAAAGTTCCGGCGTTTAAGCCAGGTAAGGCTTTTAAAGACGTTGTAAATAAGTAATTAGAACGTAGGTTTATTGTAGTTGTCGGTTGATATAAAGAAGCGTCCCGCCCTGAAAAGCGGGACGCTTCGTATTTAGAATTCAGAATATTAAAAGATATTTTGAGTTCTGAATTACGAAAGAAAGGAAGATAAAAATGAAAAAGAAGATTATCTCTGCTATTAATCGTGCGCTGTCTGCAGTCCCAGAAGGTCAGTTTATCAATCTAACTAGAGGCGAAGCTAAAGAGATTCTGCGGCTGTTAACTCCGGCAAGAGTTATGCCGTGGGAAGAACTTATCAAATGCACAAAGGATCAAAAGTTATGGTTTGAAATTCATAATCAAAGTCTCGAAATAGACTCTGTTGAATACTATAACCCGGACACAGACATTCTTGAAGCATATAACACAATGAGTTTATATAAGCGTGCTTCAGTTTCTTATAACGTTTCGTGGAGAGTTTGGGATAAGCTTCCCACTGAGCAGCAAATGAAGGAGACTTCTTACAAAAAGATGTCTGCTTAAAAATTTATATTGGAGTGATACTTATGCGACCAATTTGTCCTTGCAAAGATTGTCAGAAAAGAACACTTACCTGCCATCAATTTTGTAAGGAATATCAGGAATGGAAAGGCATTATCAACCAAATAAATGAATTAAAACATCAGGAATATGATAAGTATTCCAATCGAGATACCATGTCTTTCTGGAAAAAGAACGTAAAACTCGGACTGAGAAGCAAGAACAAGAAGATCGGTGGACAAACAGGTTAAGGAGGATGTGTAATGTACGAATGGATACATGATGATATCACATGGTGTGGGAATGAGTGTTCAAACACATCTTGTGAGCGCAACATGGTTAACAGACTATCACATGAAGGATTTTTCTCAATGGCGTTATTCAAAGGAACGGAGGTTTGTCCGCTGAGTAAAGAAGAAAGGAACACGGATAATGAGCAACATTCCTGTTAAAGTTCACTTTCTGAATAAGGGAGATATCTTTGTAATTCAAGCTGAGAAGAATTTAAACCTTAAAGTTGGAGACAAACATCCGGACTGTAATGCAATTGTAATGCAGGTATTTTATTTGAAAAGAAAATGGTGGCAATTCTGGAAGAAAGATGAGCCATTAAGATACAAACTAAAATATTTAGGAGAATAATAATGGGTAACAGAGCTTTAATTGAATTTGATAATCTTGATCTGAGTGTCTACTTGCACTGGAATGGAGGCAGAGATTCTGTAGAAGCATTCTTGGAATATTGCAGACTCAGAAGATTCCGAGCCGGGGACTATGGCGTGGCGAGATTCTGCCAAGTGGTTGGCAACTTCTTTGGAGGTTCGCTAAGTATAGGAATTTATGACCACAAAAGCTTAGATAATAAATTTATTGATAATGGTACGTATATTGTTGAGAACTGGCAAATCGTTAAAAGAATCCCCGAGGACATCGAGGAACAAAACGAATATGATATGATCGAAATGTTGGACGATATCGATAAAGCGCAGCCGCCGGACGACAGACTTGGAGAGAAGTTCATTCACGCTAAAGTCAAGAAGCTTGATGAGATATGCGTAGGTGATCTGGTATATATCACAGAAGAAGACAGCTCTCCAAAACTATATCAAGTAATCGGCAAAACTGTCAATCCAAAAACTGGCAAAAAGTGTCCATACACCAACCAATATGGAGAAAAGATTTATAATGCATCATTCTTAAATGAAGAAAAGTATAGAGTAATAGAAGAATGAAGCCAAAAAAAATAAAGGGGAACCTCGAGCAATAACTCGGGATTCCCCTTTTTTATTCTTTGACTTCTGAAAATTCTCCGCTGATCCAGCCGACTTGCTTGGGAAGTTTGACAGCATTCCATCCATTCTCAGACGTCGCCACCCAATCATAAGTAGTGCCTTTATTAACAAGGAAGAGTCGAAAACAATCCGTTCCGTTACCAAGTCGTACATTTACTTTGTTGGCTGTGACAACAACTTGCTTTGTTTTAATCGTGTCTCTGGAATCAACTGGCTCCGTGTTGGCATATAACGTAAAAAACTTTTGAGCAAAATCAGCTCTAAGTTGTTTAGCTTTCTCGCTGGTATTAGCTGGTTTTTCATATCTCAGCATCACCGCATCTGAAGCGGCCCGTATATTGTTAGCCAAAATAACAGAACTCCAAGCCGTTTTATATCTATTCATCATTTCATCAACAAGATATTCGAGTTGAATGTTTAGATCTCCAACAGATGCTTTGCTTTTTTTAGCATAGTTTAATAAACCTTCTTTGCGAGTGAAGAAAGCCCACTGAACCAAGCCAAATGCATGACCGTCATTTGCAAAGTCTATTAACCCAGAATCCGCTTTAGAGACATAGTCTGGATCTTTATTACCTGATACGGCTCGTGGATTAAGGGAACTTTCGGCCATCAGGTTACCCATAATGGCCGCAGTTCCGAACTCGTTATTGGTTCTTTTCTGTAGAAAATCCCAGATCTGTTTCTCGACCGTCATTGCTTACACCTCAGCTTTATGTTCAACTGGGTTAGAAGCAACATAAGACTGAACAGCAGTATTGGTCTTGAACATTTCCTTGAACTTGACGAGCACATCGTCTACAAGCTTGCTGAACATTTCAAATGACACAAACTTCACGAGATAAGGGAACTTGGCAACAAACATATCATATACATAACGCAGTTTCAGCTGGCCTGTGCCACTTCCAAATTCCTTTTCGGCCTGAGTAACAGCAAACAGCAGCCACTCTTTGATCTTAGCGATCTGTTCAGCCCGGGGAAACTTGAAGAACTTTACAATCAGATAAACAAGAACTGCAATGCCTGCAACAGCCGCAAGAATAATGTACCAGTTATCAGTAATGAATTCCATAACTATTATCCTCCATAAATTAATTATCCGTTGCTATCTTCTTCTTCGTCTTCAGATTCGTCTTTTTCTTCCTGCTCAGACAGAGAAGAAATAAGATTTTTGAAGCCTTTCTTGTTAAACCAAGATAACACGAATCTATCTGAATAAATGACTTTTTCCCCAAGAGAATTTACAAGATAACAACCAACATTCACCATCATAATAGTGTCTACGCCAGATACCATTTGAATCACATATTGTGCGATATCAGGAACTAATCCGGCCGCAACTAAAATGGCAAACCGGTACGTAATCCAGAACCAGGTGATCCACTTGCTGAGTCTTTTGCTGTATTGAAGTGCTGCCTGTGCTACTCGATTCATCTTAGACATAGTACATCACCCTTACATTTCAGACATAACAGCGTCTTTATATTTGCTTGCCAGACTCTTAGCATCAGACTCAGAAAGGTTTGGAATAACAACTTTATACTTCTTTTCAGTAATATCTCCGAACTGAAGGAACTCTGTCATCATGTAGCCGCGCTGATCTAAAGCGTATACACTGCACCAAGTATCACCTTTGTCGTATACGTCTACGATCGTTCCGATGTCCACGTAACCTAATATAGATGCAGAGGTAGACGGACCGCTTCTTAGACGAACAGTGCTGCCGGACTTTGCGATTACTTTTGCTTTTGCAGCAGGCTTAACAGGAGTAGCTTTCTCAAGAGCGTCCCAAGTGGTCTTTCCTACAACACCATCTACATTCAGACCGTTGTTCTTCTGGAACTGCTTGACTGCTTCTTCTGTTGCGGAGCCGAACATACCGTCAGCTTCGTTAGCACCCACGTTATATCCGAGACGAATTAGTTCGTTCTGAAGTTTCTTGACAGCTTCGCCGCTATCTCCTTTGCGAAGAGTTGGTTTCTCGGGGATTTCACCTCCGACGCAGGCAGGAATTGCCCAGTGCGTCCACTTTCGGTTGTATTTATCGAAGTGTTGAACGTTTACGCTGGACTCAAGAGTTTGACCTTTGTAACCGAACCCTGTGTGTTCCCAAGTTTTCTCTTTGTTGTCTTTGGAGTAGAATAAACAGACGAGAGTATTAGCCGGAACACCGTCCACAATCCGACCCTTGGCTTTCCAGTTACTTTCTGTGTTCCATTGAGACGTAGCGCCTGCTCCCTGAAGTGTCCAGCCGTAAACCTGTTTTAATAACCAATAGGTAAATCCACGACAGTCAAAGCATCTGACTCTTACATTGCCGGGATACCATTTACAGCCGCTGCAAGTCCCGTTACCATCGAAGTTTTTGCAGGAAGTTTTAATTGTAGGATGATCTTCGCGATATCTGGCTCGTCGATTTGCAGGATCACAGAAATCACCACGAGCACCGAATACATAGGGCCAGCCTACACAAGCTAACCCGGCATTCCAGACAATATCCTGAGGATCAATTCCTTGCAGCTTTTGTTCTGCAATTAGGTTATCTACGAACTTATAGTTATTCATAGGTGGCTCCTTTCTTTATTAATCCATCCATCAGATGGTTCAATCTCCTAAGAAGGAGTTATTTAGATTGCATTCGTCATACGTATGTTCAATAAAGGCAAAGTCATGTTTAAAAACATTATTTTCCCATGCCTTGCAATGTTCCTCGTCCATTGATTGATATTTTTCAATTAATGATTCATAAATTTTGCATTCCTCAAATAGATTTTTATAGTCTTCACGACTGTGAGGTTCTCCTTTACGGCATTGCCGCGCAAAATTAAGAACGTGATTCTTTATTCTGGCGGCCGCAAGTTTGTCCAGCCGTTCATCTGTTTCAACCTGTTTGGCATCTAAATTATCGAATCTTGTTTCCAAATCAGAAAGTTGTTGACTAAGATTCTTGAAGCAGGTTTTGACTTGATTACAATTCTCATTCGAACTGGCAGTCATTTCTTTCAGCTTGGTATCCATATCGGCTTTCATTTCTTCCATAAGCTTCTTGAACGACTGAGTTCTTTGTTCATCAATTTTTTTGAACGGCCAAGAGATGGCTTTCCATAACCATTTCAAAGGATAGATTTTAATTTTAGAAATTTCAAAAAAGATACAAAAAATAAATAAGAGAATGCCTACTGACAATGGAATATTATTGCTAATCCATTGTGCAACTGGCTTAAGTACATCTCCCATAATAAACACTCCTTTAAAGTTTTAGAGAGAACTTCAAGGCGTTGTATAGAACACAAGCAGTTTCCCGAGTGAGACTGATCGTTATCTTGCTTGTTTTATCTGCGTTATTATCGCCACAGTTCTCAAAGGATAGGTTTTGTGTTTCGCAAAAGCCTTCATAAGTATTAAATATAATCTTGCTCCACAATGAACCATGCTCGACAACTGCGACGCTGGTTTCTAAATCAATCTGAGTAATCAACATTGAGTCAATACTCGGTTCTGCGAATAGATTTGTGATTCCATTTGTTTTGGCATACTCTGCCATAGAAATGATCACTTCCTTATGATCAAAAAGTTCAGATATAATACATGTTTATGCAAATAAAGCATCAATTTCCGCATCTGTTATAATTGAAGCAGAAATAGTAATTGTTCCATTTGAATTCGCTATTGTAATGTTATTTTCAGCCTTTAGATTCAGAGTGGTTGTATTATTCCCAAGCACTTCCGTTCCGTTCACCTGAATTGGGCGATGTGTATCCGTATTGCTTCCGGGAATTCCAAGTGCAGTAATGTCTGATTTTTCGACCGCCATAGCGTTAGTAACGTGTCCTTCGCTGTTGGTTGTAATCTTATATAAGCCAGAAGTATATGCGGCGCCTTTAGCATTAGCATGAGTATAAGCCGCGTTACCATAGTCACCACGGAAAGCCGTGCTGGAAGTTGTGCCTAAAGCAAGAGACGCGCTGATCTCAATATACTCACTACCACCCCAACGATATGTTTTATTATCTGCTAAATTGACATAGATTTTTCCTGTCTCTCCGGTCAAAGGAAAATTATCTCTCTTGGCAAACTCTAAAACGTCATCAACATAAGATGGAAGCTGAGAAGAAGGAACCTTTCCATTTTCATCAAGCTCGGCCAATCCGTTAGCAACACCTTTAAGTGAAGTGTTTAGCTTACCAGAAATATCCTGATGAGCCGTTATGACGGTACCAAGGTCTACGACTCCACTCGTACCTTTCGAGGCTCCATTCATCGTAATCCCTGTAATAGTACCTGTGTTCGATGTAAATCCACTATCGTTGGTAAGCTGGCTTACTTTTGTTGGAACTTCAGACTTGTCTGCTTTACCAGAAATATCTTGATGAGCTGTCAATACAGTACCAAGGTCTACAACGCCAGACGTGCCCTTGGAAGCGCCGTTCATCGTGATACCGGTGATCGTGCCGACGTTGGCTGTCGCGCCTTCCGCAATACCGTCAAGTTTTGCTTTGTCTGTTGAAGACATAAGACCGTCATCGGATTGCGTTGCGACTGAATATGTTGTATCATTGTCTGGAATTGTAATAGTAGTTCCTGTTCCGTTAGAAGGCTTTAATGTAATTTTATGACCATCCGTAGAATCTTGAGTCAATGTATAAGTAGTACCAATAATATTTGGAAGCTGGGAGGATGGCACTTTGCCATTGTTATCCAATGAGGCAATACCATTTGTTGCGCCGACTTTATCGACGTCAACTTTTTCATCTAGAGCGTCCTGAACGCCATCTATAACAGCGGCAATAACTTCATTCGTAGGATACTGATTGAGCTTCTGGGCAAAATGCGCTAAACCATCGGCGTCCAGAAACTTTTTGGGATTCGTTGCCGCGTAATTGTTCGGCATTATGCATTTCCCCTTTCAACAAAAGAAGCAGGAGAGGGCGTCAAGCCCTCTCCTGTGAAACCTTAATTATACCCCTGCAATAGCGGCATCGATTTCAGCGTTGGTCAGCGCCTGAATGGCAGTATAAACATCAGACGCATACTGCTTCACGCCATACACGGTAGCAGCAGACGCCAGATCGGTATCCGCGCCAAGAACAGCCGCAGCTGAACCAGCCGCGTCATAAGCCGTAGAAGCAGTATAAGCGGCAGAGCCAAGACCATGGACTGCAACATCGGTACCATCCACAGAGATCGTACCGTTTGCAGAACCCTCGGCAACGCTCTGAACGGCGCTGTCAGCGGCATCCAGAGAAGCCTGAACAGCGGAGGCCAGCTTGGCCTTAGTTACGGTGCCGTCAGTAATGGTGGCAGTCACGCGGTG
>ODAJ012103101.1_pt1 | contig 14596 bp, 34 predicted proteins | sample 1539241 | NCBI WGS metagenome assembly ODAJ01 (sample SAMN02144231, study PRJEB22623) | gut metagenome | biome: sheep rumen | host: Ovis aries | place: New Zealand
CGAGAAACTAGGGGTGAATAGGAGCTGCTTACGCGTCGCTGCCACTCTTCGCGCGAAATCCAATAGAAGGAATCGCCTGTCCAATCGTAGAATTGGGTTTTTGGGTGATCTAAATTTTGAAAATGTAATGTCGGCTTATATGCATCTTTTAGATAGTATTGATGGCGGCGAATATCAATTAAATTATGCTTCAACCTATAAACACGATACGAATTATCATTGAGGTTTGTATCGTTTTCGTTTGGCGCGACTTTCCCCTATAATACATCAATAGTATGTTGCCATCTGTCTATGGTGTCCCACAAATCAACCATACCCGGGATGTCGGAGTCGCCTGGATCAATTAATTCGCCCGTTTGTTTATCGTAGCGCGGGCGCTTTATAGTATTATCTGGTTTTTTATATGGATTACGCTAGCGCGCGGAGCGTATCTATTCCTCATTAAACATTGGGTTTTCCATCATTTCATCTAATGAAAGCACTTTATCGTCTGCAGTTTTATATGAACTATAGCGGGTAGTTGGCGCTTTAGACTCATGCCGCATAATTGCATTATGTCCGTTTTCATCCTTGCCGTATAGGATGTAGTTGGCCATTTGCTCTAGTTCAGTTGGAGTTGGGTCTTTATCTAAACCGTCCAGTATTTTTTGTACTGCGGCTAAACGATCTGTATCTCTTTCAATCGAGAAATCTAGTAAATATGCTTTTTTCATAGCATCACCTCTATTTTATATTGTAGCATATGAGATTTTAAGTTGTCAAATGTTTAATTTTAAAAAGTTTGGTGGATGATGGGGACGCGCCCCTACGATTACCAGATTGTACATCAAAAAAGCCTGAAACATAGCCCCGGTGCTGGAACCTGCATCGAATTTCCCGCTGGACCGCTGAACGCGTTGAAAATCAAGGGCTCCGGGCATCACGTCCTATAACAAAATACCAAATTGTACATCTTTTTGCATATCAATCCAATATTAAATCAAAAATTTGTCCAATTTGGTATCGCATTTTTCGCAATTAGATGTACAATTTGGTATACCAATTTCGACAAAAAAAAGAGGCTCACTGTGTGAGTCTCGCAAGCAATTTCTCGTTCGTAATTTCCGCGCCGTCAAACTTGATTTGAACGTTCTCCCCGTTCAGCGTAATATCTCCGGCTTCGTTAAAGGGGACTGAATCTTTTACCCACTGTTCCGGGGTAAGGAGTTCCGTTATAATCCGTTCAAAGTTTTCGCCTTTATTGTGGGCGCTGTCCGCGGTTAAATCCTCAGACACTCCGCAAGCGATTGCGATTCGAAGGAGTTCGGCCTTCTGTTCCCGCGTGAGCTTTATCCGAAGCTTTGCGAAGCCTCCACGCTTTGAGGAAGCCCTGTCCATCTTCATGTACTTCGCGAGTGTTTCGAAGTCCATCATGGCGTAGTACAGGATATTCTGAGCGACAAACCCGAGGATGTAAAGGTGGGAAGCACTCAGCATGTTGTACAGGCTTTTCATCATTTCGGCGGTCATTTCGGGTTCCTCCTTCGTTTATCTTCAAGAAGATTATAACGCTTTGGGGCCGGCTTGTCAAGCACTTTTTAAAAATTTTTTCCGGCGCTCATGAGGATTAAATATCCTCATGAGTCCAGAACACGGTGTAGCCCAGCTCTTCCAGATCTTCCAGCAGAGAATACAGGGAATCAAGCTCTTCATCATCCAGCGCTTCATACTCTTCGTCATAGATTTCAGAATAATTGGCATCGAACCCGACAAAATCCGCAACGGTGATCTTCATATCTTCCACAGTGATGAATCCGTAGTTATCCAGCATTTCGATGATTTCCATTGTTTCTTCCTCCTTCGTTTCGGGGTTCTCGCTCCCCGTGACTATATAGTACCACACTCCGGACAAAAATGCAAGCCTTTTTTTAAATTTTTTTGATGTGAATTTTGGTGCCATTTTATACATCTTAAAAAAGCGTATCTCCGCCGTAGGTCCGGGCCTTGTTTTGCTTCCTCTCATCGTCTTTATTATAACATGCTTAACAGCAGAAGTCAACACTTTTTTGTAAAAAAAAAGAAGGCCTGCGCCTTCTTTTTAAATGTCCATGTTGCGGAAATAATCAATCAAATCATATACATCATAAAAACCAATCACTTCATAATCCAGCACTTCGGATTCATCGGCGAGATCAAGCATTGTGAGGTTAAGGACGTCGCCGATTGTCAAATCGTCGTCACCATAGCAGGCCCAGACGTTTCCATGTTCATCGATACAGTCAAACAGTTTTACATCTTCAAAAACCTTTTCCCAAGCAATAACTACAGCTTTCACATGATAGGGCTCTTCCGCAATTGCGGCCACGGGAAAGATGCAAGCCAGAATCATGATGCAGATGCACAGACTAACGATCGTTTTCATGGGTGATTCTCCTTTCTTAGCAATCCCAGCCAATAACCTTTTCAACAGTCCAGAATTCGCCAGTAGTCAGCGCCAGTCCCAGCGCCATCATCTCCGCACCTTCGTAGGTGTCGAAAGTCTGTTCCATGATCGCCGCTCCGCGCTTTACGATGTACCAAGTAGTCATTTTCTCTTTCCCCTTTCGTCTCTCTTCAATGGTAGTTTATCATACTTTTCTATATCTGTCAAGTGCTTTTTGAGGAAGAAGAGAATTTTTTTATTTCTCTTCTTCCGTCTCGTTCAGCAACTCCATCAGCTCTTCATAATCTTTATCATACGCTTCAGGACTCATCATCCAATTTACCATCTCGGTCTCCTCCTCTCTTGTTCTGAGATAAGTATATCATAAGTTGCGCCGGAAGTCAAGCATTTTTTTTAAAAAATTTTTTTATGATATGGCGCGAGGCCGTTGGTGCAATGGTCGATAGAATCAACACAGCCACCTCTCCGCCGGCGTGAAGTTAGTCAACACTAACTATGCTATAAAAAAGAAAGGGATCAAATGATCCCTTTCTCCTTTGCCATATGGGCGATTTCTATGCGTTGGCGCGACACCTCTGCGCGTTCGCGCCGTTCGCGGTTATAATCATCACACATCTGAGCACAGAAGTCAGCATCCGCCAGCGCCTTCATGGCATTGTCATAATCTTCGCGGGAATTGATTTCCCACCGCTTGCCAAACCGCACCAGATCCATCTTTTCTTCCTTCCTTTCCTTTCCCTTTCTACATTGTTAGTATAGCACACAATTTTTCATCTGTCAACACTTTTTGAAAAAAATTTTTTTATAGAAAAGGGGTTGACATTTCTACGCCGGCATGGTATACTATAGATGCACCGGAGGGAAGGACAGGGGAGAGTGCAGGCATGAGTTAGTCATGACTAACTTAATAGGAAAAAGAAAAGGGCTTTCGGCCCGGAAAATAAGGTCAGCCTATATAGGTCGTCCCGCCATGATATTTTTCGGCGACCTGTTCGGCCTTTGCCTTTTCACGATAGGCCCCGACAAAATACTTACTCTTATTGGTCACAGTGTAAACAACCCACAGGCCCGCGCAAGCTTTCTTATTCATTCCGTAAATCTTCATCGTTCTTTCTTCCTTTCTTCGGGAGGTTTCTCCCTCCCTGTGACTATATATTATCATACTTGCCGGCATATGTCAACACTTTTTTGAAAATTTTTTGAAAAAGTTTTTTACATATAGGGGTTGACAAATTGCACCGGATCCGGTATAATAAAGTCGCACCGAGGGAGGAGAGACAGGGGAGAGCGCAAGTGCTAGTTAGTTATGACTAACTCAGCAGAGAGAAGAAAAGGGCTTTCGCCCTTTTCTTTTATATTTTACTTGATAATATACTGATGGGTCAGACACTTGAAAAAGATAGAAGGACGAACAATCAAATGGAAGTTCCAAATCATTTCGATCTGGTAAGCATGATCTTCTTCCATATACCAACTGGGGAACTTGGGGCTTTTTCCGAAGTGATACAAAGTTAATTCAGTCTTAAACACGCCATTGTCACTTTCATCAGTGATCATCCAAGTCGTTTTGTACATTGCTCTTACTTCCTTTCTTGATCAGGCTCTTACCCTTCCTGTGAGTATATATTATCACACTTACCGGTTTTTGTCAACACTTTTTTGAAAAAATTTTTCGCCGGCGCTTGTCAGCAATATACAAGCGCCAGATCATGCCACCGCAAAACAGAAATCTGATTACAGGCTTTTCCGATAGTCAGCGCTTCGCGCTTTGTGCTTACTCGATGAGACTTATCAATATAGTAAATGCCATCAGAAAGCCAGATGCCGCAATTGCCATTATAGGCTTTTACAGCTTTCATCGCTTCCGCAGGCGTTGCGCACTCGCAGCCCTCAGTCGCGACTTGCCAACCGCTTTTATAAGTGATCTTCTTTCCCGCCTTCAACGTCAAACCATCGTTATTCTGCAGCTTGCGGATACTTCTCACATTGATCATTGCTCTCGCTCCCTTTCTCTTACTGTAGCCATTATAGCATGGTAGGGCCGGATTGTCAAGCACTTTTTGAAAAAATTTTTAAATCCATGCTTTAGCGCGCTAAAGTATCGCTCCGGCCGATCCGTCGCACAGTATTTACCATTACATCAGGCCTGCCGGTGCCACTTTAGCATACTAAAGCGCTATGAGTAAAAAATAGGCACTTTAGCTTGCTAAAGTGCCCGAGATTTTACCGCAGGAAATAGGCCATGCCGGCAGGAATCAGGGAGCCGATGGAAAAATCTCCTGCATCAGCGAAAAAGAGATTTCCGGTTTACCCGAGAATCTCGAAACAATCGAAAATGTTGATTAGAGAATTGCAACTAAATTGCTGAACGGTGAGGGAACCAAACTTGAGCATCATCTTTTTTGCCATCAGTTCACTACCCGTAAGTTTAACAAACTTATATTCAATCTTTTTATAAATCACGTTGTCCAGTTCATAAACCTTCATAGTCTCGTATTCTGTCATCAATAAGTACTTCATGGAGTTAACCTCCTTCATTTGATGGCTTATTATAGCATGAGGCCAGGCAATCTGTCAACCCCTTTTTCACTTTTTTTGAGAAAAAATTTTCAAAAAATTTTTGAAAAAAGGGTTGACAGATATCGGCCCGGATGCTATAATACAGATACAGTCGAGGACACCACGGAGAGGGGAGAGAGGTTGGACAGGCTCACGAGGAGTCTAGGCCCCAGTTAGTCATGACTAACTACTAGGCCGCACTTTAGTAAAGTAAAGCATAAAAGTAAAAAAATTTTTTCAAAAAGGGGTTGACAAGCGCCGGTCTGTCTGCTATAATATAATCAGATCAGGGGAGGAACGCAAGACACTGGGACCCACGGCGAACCTGCCTATCTTTAAGAAAGTTAGGTTCAGCCGGCGAAAGGTCAAAGTCAGTCAAAGTCAAACCAGCCGACGGCCATATATTAAAGGCCCTCTTCCACCACTAACATTTTAACATACCGAAGGCGCGCTGTCAAGGGGGAAATTATTACAAAAGTCTAAATAAATTGTTACAACCGGCGTGCAATTAGTTAAAACTTTTGTAATAACTTTTAACAAAAAAGTCATTGACAAATCCGGCTTGTGGGTGTATACTAAAGGCGAAGATAAGGAAAGGGGTTGACCGAGATGACGATGACCGAAATGATGAACCGCTACAACGAGCGGAGCGCCGCCCACACCTACGCGTTGGGCTTTGTGCAGGCGGGCAACCTGTACGCCGCCACCCTGAGCTTTGAGGAGCTGAGCCGTTATTTCAAGCTCGATCGGGCAAGCTCCAAGCGGGGCGGATTCGCCAAGATTCGCATCAAGCTGACCGCCGCGGACCGTGCTGAGCTGAGTGCCAAGGCGGAGCTGATCGGAGCTGAGAGCCTGCTGATGAAGGACAGCGCTCACAACAAGGGCGAGAACTTCGAGCGGGAGCTGACTGAGCGCTGGACAGCTGAGGAATGGGTGAAGGACAGCATCCCCTTCTGGATGGCTGGGGATATCCGGGTCAACGGGGTTGAGGTTCAGGTGAAGCTTGATGGAGCGGAGCTGACCAACGAGCGGACGCTGGAGCGGCTGGGCTGAGAAGCCCAGCCCCAGCTAGGGGTTGACAAGCTACACCAAGTATGCTATAATGATGAGGATGAGAGGAGCTAGAACCATGAAAAAGCATGTATCACAGGAAGTTAACTACTACTATGTAACCTATTCCGCTGAACGCAAGTTTATTGGGATGGTAAAGCCTGGGACGTCTCAGCAAGCTGATGTTAAATCACGTTTTAGTAACATCAAACACGATGAGCCCAATATGAAGCTATTTGGATATCTTGTTATCTATAATACAAGTAAAGCAAGACTTGAAGCTATGGAGCATGATATCAAAGCAGATATGGTTGATGCAGGATTTGAGCATCTGGGCAATGATCATTTTGAATTCGCTTTTGCCCCGAAAACCTCGCGCAAATTTCAGTATTATGCTCTTTGTATGATTATCTTAACAAAAGCAATGAAATACTGTGATGCTTATGGGCTTAAATACGAACTCATTTAATATGAGCCAGTGAAAATTTATTGTTGACATATAGAGAAATCTATGATATAATAATACTATCAAGAGAAGGGAGCAAAAGATATGAATAATCAAAAGGCAAAAGATTTTATCGGATATACAGGATGCTTTGTGGCTTTCATGTCTATGGGTCTGATGTTCTTTGGTGTAAGTTCCGCGCTCGTGGGTGTAATCATTGGCATTATTGTGAGCCTAATCATTAGCGGATTCAGTGAAGACTGAGCCGCCAGCCGGCGCAAATATTACAAAATTATGACAATTAGTTTAGAAATTTGTAATTGACAATTCGCGCTGATTGTGGTATTATAATCATGTCAGGAGGGGATGCGAACCCCAACCCCTCCGAGGGACGCCGAAGATAGCCGAGCAAGGGGACGCCGAGTGGTCAATATAGACCTTATCTTCGGAAAACTCCCAAGTATGAGTTTGAAGATCTCATAAAAAATCTTCAAAAACCCCTTGACAATCCCACTGAAGTATGATAGAATAAGACCATCGAAAGGGGATGATCCCGATGGGAAGGGTGAGCGAGAGCGAGCAGGACGCGGTGGCTCGCAATCGCAAAAATTAAAGCGTCTGGGCGCCGCCACCGAGGAATGGCGGGTAGCACGGCTCCACAAGGGTGGATGCCCGTGGTCTACCAAACCCGCAGGGGAAGGGAGAGAGACCCCGAAACTGCGGGACAAAATTTCGAAAACCCCTTGACAAGCAGATCACAATCTGCTATAATAAGGGCACAGGGTGAGGGAAGGCAAAGCCCGAAGCGGGTGAGACCCATGAGAGTCCGTAAGACCATTCCCGATGAACCAACCGCACGCCGAAAGAGCGAGATGGTGCGGTATACAGTGTGGCGAGCACTGGGATCCGAAAGGGTTCAAATGTCGAGGCAGCACCTGCGGGAGACTGAAACAGGCAGGGATTCATCTCGTGAAGACCTCTCCCTTCATCTTGCCGCCATACGGGCGGCATTTTTATTTGACTTCGTGTTAGCCCTGTCTAACCGCGCCGGCACAAACTTAACAAATTTGTAATAATTTACCTATTGACTTTCATTCTAATTCATGCTATAATATAGCCACAGAAAGGGAAAGGATGGTAAACAAAATGAACCTGAATGTGAAGATCAACAATCTCCCTGAGTATACGTCTCAGTATAAGTACTTCGTGTGCCGCAACGTGAACGGCGAACTGTGGTTCTTCGGCGCGTGGCGCGCCAATCAGAAAGATGCCGCCGCCCGTCAGGCTATGGAGATTGATGGGATCGTGGTCACGGCCGAGTAAGCCGTGGCTAACGTGCCGGCATGAAATTGTTAACACAATTGTAACAATTTTCTTATTGACTTTTATCCTTAGTTATGATATACTTACATTGTTCCAAGAGAGGAGGACACGAAAATGACGATGACGATTGAAAAGAGTTTGAAAGATTTCCACTTCTGGGGTGGTGCCGCGGTTAATGCCGCAAAACTTACTGATGAAGAACTGGATGAAATGGAAGAGTATATAGAACATGAAATATGTTCCAGTGATGAACCTTGGAGCACAACTGAAGTCAATGACTTCTTCTGGTTCCAGTTTGAGGACATCTGTGAATGGTTGGGCCTTGACTACGAGGAAGTGATGGCAAGGGAGTAATCCCTTGCCCGTCCGCCGGCCCGCGAATTTAATAAATTTGTAATAATTTTTCTGTTGACTTTCTACCGCCTATATGCTATAATAACAATGTTCCGAGGGAAGGAGGAAACAAAATGAACCGCACTTACAAGAAGTCCGCTACCACGCCCCAGCCCAAAGGAATTTGGCCCTCTCGCCACACTAATTCTCGTTCTCTCCGCAAGCGCATGGATCGCATTGATCGTCGCAATCTGAACCGCAAACTGGCAAAATTTGATGCTTGACTTTTCCCCGAAGTCATAGTATAATAATTTTAGAAAGTGAGGGATGTAAGATGATGAAGGTCACGAAAGGCATGGCACGGAAACTCTACAACGAAGGTAAGGAAATCATGATTATTCCTAACCGCGTCAAGGCGAATAGTCTTCTGGCGGGATGGATTACAAAACCTTCTGATAATTCTGTTTCTTTTGAGCAGATGTGCAACGCGGTTCATTATTATAACTGTTCTCCCGAAACTGGTATGGCACTGGTTTTCTATAGTAAGGATGAAATCTAATTTCATCCTCGCGCCGGCCCAAAAATTATTTTCAAAAAAGGTATTGACATTCTCCCATAAGTATGGTATTATAATCATGTCGGAAGGGCAAGGAAAGGAGAGTCAAACAATGAGCGATTATGAATTTGATTATTGGGACGATTATGATTCATCTATGCCCGATCCCGAGGATTATCCCGATTCCGATTATTACGAGGATTGGGACAACCTTGAGTGCGGCTTTGATCCCTATGCGGGATGCTATACGGATGATTGCTAATCATCCGTAGTCGCGCCGGCTAATTTCATTTTGATACCCAAAGATTCTAGCCGGCGCATTGCTTAAACCGGCGCACCCTAAACTTAACAGAATTGTAATAAATTTATACTTGACTTTGTAATAGTTCTCGGATATAATAAAAATATCCTAAGAGAAAGGAAATGAAGTAAAGTATGATGCATTATTGGAGAGCGGGAGTAAAAGAACCCGAAACCAATCAGGTAGTGTTAATTTATTTTTCTACCATGAATGACTATAGTGCAAGTGAAGTTACCGAATTTCTTGAAGATACTTTTGGTTTTCATTGTGTAAATTGCTATTTCAAGAGGCTTAATGTGATAGAATATATTGCTAATATACTAACATGCCCTATTTCTTCTTCATATACATGTTTTAATTATAGCCGTTCAGCCCTTATCGGTTGAACGCCGGCTGCCGATTTAACAGAATTGTAATACTTTTGTTCTTTTTTCGTAACATATTTATGCTATAATAATCATGTCGAAAGGAGAGAGGGAAGATGAGTCCACCGCACCAGTAAGCCAAAGTCAGCAGGATACAATGCTGATAGGCACTATTTTAAAACGATGTGTATCCATCCCTTGTCAGTAGTCCCGAAACTGGCACGGTTATTGAGGGAAGCGACGGACTGATCACCCGTCGCTTTTTGCTTGCGCCGGCCCGCCGATTTAACAAAATTGTAATATTTCCGTTCTTCTTTTGTAACATCTTTATGGTATAATAATCATGTCGGGAGGGGAATGACGACCATCACCAGAAATCTGGTCGGGAGCCTTGAAATACAGGTACGTGCGATAATCGCCCCAGAGGGTTAGGTATCGCGGAGAGGACAAAAATTTTTTCAGAAACTTCTGAAAAACCCCTTGACAACCGCCACCAAGTGTGGTACAATAAAGATGTTCCGAGGGAGGGAGATGCGGAAATGCCACATGGCTATCAGCAAGCGCCCGAAAAAAAATCAAGCGAAATGGAAAAACCCTCGGAAAAAACCCTTGACATTAGATCACGAAAGTGATATAATGAATACACAACAGAGGAAGGAAAACCTCCCAAACCAGAAAGGACTTACACCATGAAGAATTCCACTTACACCACTGTCTACAATTTCCTGACCGCCAATGGTTTCGACAATCCCGAAATCCTCGCTGAGTTCGAGAAGGAAATCAACCGCAACGCCGAAGCGAAGCAGGCGAAGGATGCCCTGTATGCCGAAGCGAAGCCCATCGTCCTCGCTGTGATGGATGCTCCTGCGACCATTACCGAAATCTTCGAGGTGGTGGAGAAGGATCTTCCCGAGGGTTTCACCAAGGGTATGCTCCAGTACGCCATCACTCGTCTGTGGGTCGATGAGATCGACAAGATTGAAGGCAAGGTCAATACCTACACCCGCAAGGCGTAATGCCTTGCCCTCGGTGGCAACGCAAAGTTAGTTGCAAACTGGCTTAAGTCAGTGCTTAAAGAGTGCCCGAGCAAGCGTGGCACCGCCGAAGCACCCTCCCTTATGGGAGGGCTTTTCTCTTCTCGTCAGTTAGTCACCGCTAACTCGGCCGGCGCGCGAATTTAATAGAATTGTAATAATTTCCCTATTGACATTTCTCATTAATATGATATAATGACATTGTTCCAAAGGAAACAGAAAGGAGAAAGTAAAATGAAGATTGAATTTAATATTCACGGCGCATTTGAATTTGACTTCAGCGAGAAACGACAGAAGGAATTACTCCAAGATGCAAAGAACTATCCAGGCGGTATAGTTTCTCTCTTGCTTGATAATTTGGAAGTTGCACGGGATTACCCCTTAACTGAAAGCACTTTTACCATTGACCCTTATCAATTTACTAAAATGCTTACTATATTAACACAGAAGGAGAAATAAGAAAATGGTTATTAAAACAGTAGTACATTATGCACCAGATGAAATCAACTCTATGATTAACACTCTTAACCTTTTATCCAATATCATTAATGATCAAGTTGCAAGTGCCGATATGCAACAGAAGGCAACTAATGCTTTTGAAGACGTGTCGGATATTCTGTGTCTTGATGAAGATGGTGAAATGGCGTTTCATAAACAGGGATGGTAATTAGCCATCCCTAACTGCGCCGGCGCGAATTTGTTAATAGAATTGTAACAATTTCTCTATTGACTTTATAATGGTTATGTGATACTATATACTTGTCCAAAGGACAAGAAAGGAAAGATTAACTATGATTAGAATAATTAAGCGCGGTCAAGTCCCTCACCCTTCCTATCATTATCAGATCACTTGTTCAAATTGTAAAACTATCTTTGAATGCAATCCAAATGATTGCTTTGGCAAGCCAGTGGCGCATGGTTTTGTAGCGCACGCAATTACGTGCCCCGTATGTAGACAGACTTGTTTTGACTGGCAAGGCGGTTGTGATAAATGGTCTGTTATTCATGATTAACCCGCTCGCCGGCACGCAGAGATTTAACAATTTTGTAACAATTTTCCTATTGACATTCTTATATAATATGGTATAATATGATTGTTCCAAGAGGAACGGAAAGGATAGATTGAAAATGCGCACGCCACAACAGAGAAAACAACGAGCCGAAATGCTTCAAGCGCTTTGTGATATTATTACTAATTGCGACAATGATGCCGAGTTCTTTACTCGCCTTCTTTGGGCGAATGAATGGATTAGCAATCAATTATTGACCTTTGAAAGCGAGGAACAGGAAGATGCAGACGATTAAAAACTGGTTCGGTATCGAAACCGCTTACCGCTTTGAATGGAATGACGTTCGGTGCGGAATTACTATCCTTAATGTCATTCTGATTATGCTCTTTGGTCTTCAGGTGTCGTGGTTCGGCCTTGCTATCGCGGTTTTCGGCGTATGTAAAGACCTCTCCCAGCATCGACATATCAATGATATTCTGATGCACCTTTCCAGTGTTGTCCTCAATGTCTATTTCCTTTCCCTCCTCTATAAGTAGACTTCGGTCTACTTTCGCGCCGGCGCACGAAATGTAATATTTTTGTAATAATTTGCTACTTGACAACTTTCTAAACATTATATATAATATAGGCACAAAGTCAAGGAGGTAAGATAGATGAGTGAATTTGAAACTATGTGCCGTATAATTACCAAATTCCCTTCTCGGAATGAAGAGGGAGAGGATTGTTATAAAATAAAGAAAATCCGTCAAGGGCATGTTATTTATTTTGCCACCGATGATTCTTATTGTTGGGCAAGTCTATATTTCAATTCCGAAGGCAAGTTTATAGGCTTTTCACTAAACTAAGGATAGTTACAGTAAAGTAGCTCCGCCCGCAAGCCGTAAAAATTTTTATAATCTTTTTTCAAAAAGTATTGACTTTCTCCTAATTCGTGTTATAATATAATTGTTCCAAAGAGAACAGAAAGGAAGGAAAATGTAATGAATATCGAAATGAAAGTCTACACAATCCACCTTGATAACTATCATGGAGAAACTTATGCGGAACATTATTTTCAGATAGAAAATGCGCTTGCTCGTTTCCTTGAGTTGCGAGATGAAGGTAAGACGCAGGATGAATTTGAATGTTGCAAAAATTCTTTTATGTTCTTTGATGCCAATTATAATGAATATTCTACCTATATTTCCTTGACTGATGGCACTCTGAAAGACTTGTTTATGGACGAAATGGAATAAGTAGACTTCGGTCTACTTTTTCAGCCGGCGCGCTTTAGCACACTAAAGCACGAAAGAAATGTATACAAAAAATTTTTCAAAAAGGTGTTGACATTTTTCTAATCTATGATATAATATAATTGTTCCGAGGGGATGAAGGAACAGACCAAGTGCTCAATGGGTAGTATCGCCCGAAGCGTGTGGACTTCTGCAGTTCGCCACACAAAATTCCCCGAAAAAAATACTTGACATCTTCCACGAAATGTGGTAAGATAAATACGAAAAGAGGGGAAGGAAAACCCCACAAACCAGAAAGGATACCACTATGAAGAAAGCGTCTATGGAAGCCCTCGTCAACTACATCGATCTCCACAGTCTGACCGAACTGTTCAACATCAAGGATGAACTGACCGCCGAGCTGAATCGCGGAGCTGAGAAGGCGAAGGCTAACCGCGAGCTGTACGAATCCGTTCGCGAGCTGGTGCTGGATGTGATTCCTCAGAACACGCCTGTGACCGTTGCGGAAATCTATGAGGCCATCGAGAATCAGCTTCCCGAAGGTTTCACCAAGGCAAAGGTGCAGTACGCACTGGGCCATTACTGGGAGGCCGATGTGGTCAAGCATGAGGGCAAGGTTAATTCCTACACCCGTGCATAATCCCCTCCCTTTCAGCCCTGCTCACGCAGGGCTTTTTCTTTACTCCCGAGTTAGTCATAACTAACTCGGCCGGCCAACTTCAGCCGGCGCGCAGATTTAATACTTTTGTAACAATTTTCTTGTTGACATTTCCCCAAACCCATGATATACTTATTCCAGAAAGAGGGAAGGAAGGTGCGAAGGGATGAGAACGATTTGGTGGGATATGGATGGAACGATCGCGAACCTGTACGCGGTTGAAAATTGGCTTCCGATGCTCCGCGCGGAAGATACTACACCCTATGAGGAAGCTGAAGTCATGTGGAACATGAGTCAGCTGGCGCGGCTGATGAATCGAATTCAGAAGCTGGGCTATAAGCTCGGCATTATCAGCTGGACAAGTAAGGGCGGTTCTGACCGCTACAATGCTGAAGTAGCTAATGCTAAAATGGCTTGGCTGAAGGTGCATCTGGCAAGCGTTCAGTTTGATGAGGTGTGCATCGTCAAGTATGGAACACCGAAAAGCCTTGTAATGCAGACTAAAAATGATATCCTGTTTGACGATGAAGAAGGCAACCGTGATGCATGGCTCGGCGAAGCCTACGAACCCGAAATGATGATTAAAGTGCTCAAGGCACTGATGGGAAAGGCGTGATAATATGTACGAATTGTGGCTTGACATCCGTGATAGAATCAATAATAGATTGATTCGTTTTCTTTCTCGGCATTGTTGGTATGATTCCGCCACTTGTCGTCTGTTTGTCAGTCAAGTTCCCTATAAAGTATTAGAATACTATATTGATGAGCGGGTTAGCAAGCGCTAACTCGCGCCGGCCCGTGAATTTGTACGTACAACAATGTATACAGTATTCTTAAAAATTTTTTCTTGACAAATCCCAAATTTATGATATAATTATATCGAACAAAAGGAAAGGATAGTGATTTGACATGGCGAGTAAGGCAAGTTTGGAAAATGCTCTTAGAACAGAAATTATGGATGTAATTATTACCGCTGTTTCTGAACACTTCGACCTCGACCCCGAAACTCAGATTGAATTTGTTAATTCTGGTACTATTACTCTTCCTCTGGTGGACGCCGAAGGAAATGACAAATGGCCTACCATTAAAGTCGCTATTCCTCGTGGCACTCGCAATGGTGAAGGTAGCTATACTCCTTATGATGGTCATCAGGAAGCCAAAGAATACCGAGAAGATAAGGAAAGCAAAGCACAGGAACGCGCCATTCGGAAAGCAATGCGCGAAGCCGAAAAGGGAAAGAAGAAGGAGGAATAATCCTCCTTTTTCTTTTATCGGAAGTTAGCCATGACTAACTCGTGCCGGCGCGCC
>ODAJ011769527.1_pt1 | contig 14588 bp, 16 predicted proteins | sample 1539241 | NCBI WGS metagenome assembly ODAJ01 (sample SAMN02144231, study PRJEB22623) | gut metagenome | biome: sheep rumen | host: Ovis aries | place: New Zealand
TTTGCTTGCACCTTTAGGAGACATTTCAGAGAAACAGATATATGAAGAGTCTCTTTTTAAGGACAATAAGTTCCTTTTGAGTATTGCACGCGCTTTATATAGAACAAATGGCATAAACCGTAGCGTTCTTTATAATCTGCTGAGGTTGTTCATGCCAACAACATATAAGACTACGCAATTACAAGGTGTTCTTGGTTTTTCTACCATTACAGACATATCAATGAATCAAGACGTTTATGTAATAAAGTATAAGGATGGACTTAATAACACATTGTCCGAGATAAATATGTATCGAACTGACCTTGCTAAAATGTTTGCTGTATCAGATAGTTCTAACGTACTTGATAATATTCAGGGTATTCTAAAAACTCAATATGGTGTCTTCCTTGAAAATAGCAAGGAGCAAGTTGAGAATGAATTATGCCAAAATGTTTATAGTGAGTATAATCATTTGGACCCTGAAAGTTGGAATTCTTATCTTGGATACAAGTATAAAGAGTTAAAGAGTGAGTGTAAGCAGCATTGTATTAAAAACGACTTATATACCACTCCATATTTTCTATATAGCATCGTTCTTAAATATGACAATCCGAATTTAAAAGTGGAGATTTCCACTGGCCTCACAAAAGATGTCATATTTGCTTGTGCATATTCAAAAGACAGCAATGTTATTCCTTTATATAATGTCATTTATTCTTTGAACTACATTAAAGAACAAGCTGGTGTGATTAAAAAAAATGATGATACATTTAAGTCAGAAGCCATTAATAATGCGATAAAGTATATAGATCCCATTATAAATGAAACATTCTTGAACCGAAATACGACGAATCCAAAAGACTTCAAGGAGCTTTTCAAGCGCATATTAAGCACTGAACCCATGAACGAACTGATAAAAGATTCTACCTTTAAAATGCCATTCAATCTTAAAATGGTGCTTAATATTATTGGTTTGTTGAAAGCAAAAGGCTATTTTGCTAAAGCATCTAAACCAATAGATGACGAACTTGGGGAAAAAAACAAAGGAGTATTTGAGGAAAAGGCTGCTCAGAGAAGAGTATATATAGACAACTATGCTACTAAAGATGATCAGAAAGCATATATCCGAGAAGAGAAACTTATAGAAGATATAGAGAACATCATTGAAAACTACGAATTACAGAGAAAATAACCATTGTTTCCTGTATTTCTTGTAAAATTTTTGTAAAGGCTTGCCGGTTGGTAAGCCTTTTTCGTTGATTATCAGCGATTTACACATTTCAAAAATATCACAATTCCATATACATTTCTCTAATTATTCTCATCTGAAAAATCCTCCCTTTTACATCATTTTTTTGCTTTACCTTTACATCGTGAAAATAAAAAAAGTATTAATTTTTAAAATTTTATTTATTATGATGTATTTAAAAAATAAGTATGAGAATGGAGTAAAAGTAAGCCGTGTTTACAAGTTTAAGAACAGTACCGTAATTGTAAATACAAAGGGCATGCTCTTCAACTATCTTACAGTTAGTCGCCGTGGTCGTTATCTTCTGGTATTCAATCAAACTACAAAAAAATATCTCCGACCAGTATCGCCCGACTACTATAAAAAGTCATCCAAAACTTACAAGTTGGTTTATAACCAATAAGATGTTGGGTAAACTTTTTTTTGAAGCCATTATATAACAGGCGAAGAGGGTAAATTGTATCCCAAAGAGTTCTTTGAAATTTTGATGCACATTTTAATAATTGATGCACTCGGCATCAAGGGGGAAGGTGGTGTCCTCTATGTTGTACACCCCAAAAATAATTGTTACAAATATGTTCAGACCTTTTATTTATATTATAGGTGCAAGACCGCCCTAGTAATAATTCAAGCACTAATTATTAATAATGTATAGGAAATAATTCCAAACAGGCGTAGTGTCCTGGTTTACACTACAAAAATAAATTAAAAAAATATGAAGACAAATAATATTTCAAACAAGACAAAAGCTCCTGTAAAAATTAATATGGAGATCGTATTTGACCACGCTAACAATTGTGGCTCATTAATTATCAACGGAAACCCTATTAAAATAGATGCAGGAACAATAAGAACCGGCGAATATGGTGATGAATTGAGAATCTGCCTGACCGACCAGCATTGTTTTGATCCAGAGGAAGTTGAAATCAAGATACCATATCACCTTATTGAGCAAGCAGGTTTGACGGATGTATATGAAAAGCAAGAAGAATCTGAGTATTTCCCTATTTGGTATCAGAATCTTTACGGTTTTGATTTTGACGAAACAATTGATTGGAGAGAATTTGATATGTTCCATATCGATGGACCAGATAAGAGTCAACGAAATATAGTATTAGGTCAAGTTAATCAGTTCCCAAAAGAAGAAGAGAAGCAAATTGAAGAATGGTGTCTAATGCATATGGGAGATATTCTTACTAGCAGAGAATATGCTATTAAAAGTCGTATAAATGAAATCGGTGATATTATGAAAACATGTGTTGATCCAGAATCACCTATATTCAATTACAAACATCAGATTGAAGTCCTAGAAAAGTGCAAAAAGCACCTCGATGATATTGCTGAGAAATACATCCGGCCGTATGAATGTAGTCTAAAGCTAAAATTTGAGGAAGAATAAATCACAAGTCTTATTGATGCGAGTGCATCAGGAGGAAGGGAGTATCCTCTAAGTTGTTTACTCCCAAATTTAGCCACGAGTTAGATAACATGTTTAATTTCAATGTTATAAAAATGATTAGAGCGCCATAAATTACTCATTTTATTTATTGAGATACTTTATGTGTCAAAAGGGCTGGCGTTCCCTGACTTCCGCTAAATTATAAAAAAATCAATAACAAATTAAAATAATTAAATATGGAAAAGTATAACAACAAAATAAAAAACGAATATGTAGAAAGATATGTAAAAGAGGCTATTGAGAATCTTGATTTATCGGCTAACAAGAAGCCATTAAAGATTTCTATAGAAATAGAAATAGATCATATGAATAATAGCGGTTACTTAGAAGTAAATGGTAATAGAGTAGAGTTGTTAAATACTGAATTTACTGAAGATTATATTGGCGCCTCTGATATAAATGGTGAAAACTTTTACTTGGAATTTCCAGGAATTTATAAAACGGACCCCGACTATTTATCAAGGATAAAGACAATCAGAGAATTAAAAGGAATGCAGTTTACAACTGGGGATGTCGAATGGATTAAAGGGTTATATGGTTTCGACATTGACAAAGATGTGGATTGGCGAGAAGAAGATTTCGATTTCTTTGACGATAGTGATGAATCCGAAGAAATAGATAATGATTATAAAGAGCCGCGTTCTATTCCATTAGTGGAAATGGAACAGCAATTTGGAATAGAGCAAATAAAAAAGTATGCTGAGGAAAGTTATCTTCCATTTATACGTGATAAAATCTACAAACAAACTCCAGAGTATTACAAGAATGATATAATTCCACGGCTAGAAAGGAATATTGATTACATACGTGACGCATGCACAAATTATGAGTCAGAGAGAGACAGAGGTTGGCTTTACGATGAACGATGTGCAAAGGTAAGGTATGAAAGAAATATGAAGGAACTTCGTGAGAGGGAAAAGCAACTTCAGGATGTCAAATATGCTCTAAGTTCAAAAAATGAAGTCCCCTACGAAACAATGAAACAACTTGAGGACTTACGTTATTAATGTATCAATTTCAGAAGCGTATCACTTTAATCTTGTAATGGGATTAAGTGATACGCTTTTTCTGTATTGAATTAATTTAAAAGATTATATCGCTGCGCTCAAAACGATATTATGAAAGTTATGTGAAATGATAAGAACGGCTAATCTATTTATCGTCGTTATTACATTTCCACCAACTATATACCTATAATAAATTGCGTGATGTCGGAAATAACTTTCTTGTTCCACTTATATATTTTATCTCCTACACCTTCCTGGATTTCGTCTATATGAGTCTTGATAAACTCTTCACGCTCAGATTCTGTCTCAAACATCATTGATATATAATACTCACCATTGTCGGAACAACAAACATGGGTACCGCATTTTGTTTGGCAGTCTCTCGTATCGGCAAAAGTAATCTTCAAGAAATATTGCTTCCAATATTTACTTTCCACATCATTAGTAAAGTAAACCGATTCTGTGCCATCTAAGCAGGTCCGTTGGAAATAAACAACAGAGTATTGACCATCAAGCATAGCCAAAAACATGTCTGAATGGGCCTGATCTGAATATGAGTTGATTGTCAGTTTCCCGTTTTCATCATCCAAATAATAAAGATGATCGTATCCATTAAGAGTGGGGAAATAGGCATCCAATAAAGAAACAAACTCGTCACTCTTTACAAGTTCAAGAGCTTTTTCGTCCTCAATGACTATTTCTGTATAGTAAACAGAAGTGGTATCAGGATTCCGAACAGGACCTAAAAGGCATATACCAACTTGGCTTTCATCACCTGGAGTATTCAGAATACGGACAGTATTGATATTCTTTACGACTATTGAAGTGCTATGTTCGCTAGCATCTTCTACACCAGAAAGGAACAATTCATAGTCATTGTATGTCTCTGGCAATGATAGAAGTTTGCTCAGGATTGTCATTTGATCATAGACTTCACCTTCAATTCCGTTTATATCCGGACTATCAATAAGGCAGATTGTCTTACTTGTATCACTAATACCTAACTGATATTGCATAGGCAACAAATTGTAATCCTCACAGAAGCCACCGAATCGTACATTCGTAGCCTTTACACCTACCAGGACTTTCCTTAACTCACCTATATTCATAATGCCATATAGTTACTTTATCGGTGCAAAGGTACGAAAAACTATGGAATAGTCTTGCAGATTCTCAAAAAATCAATCTTTAATGATGATACGTCCACCACCATCACCAAAGATATTCTCACCAATAACCTTAACCGAGTGTGGTATATATAGTGTAATTCGTTGCTCCTGATTGGCTCTCCAGAAAAATGCATCATCACAGATAGTGGTTACTCCCTCTCTTACTGTATATTCTGCCTCTTTAAAGGTGTTTAGGCAATTCAATAAATGCTTTCCATCCTTTGTGTATACGACATAGTGTTCATCAATGTCTCTGTCATCCTCATCAAAGACCAGCATATTAGTAATATGCTCGACCTCATTATAACGATTTTCCCAGTCTTTGATGACACCCATTATCATACCGTCCCCGCACATAGCCAACTCACCATCTACTATGTACAGGTATTCGTCATCGTCTTTTACCCTATCAAACTCCTTCATTCTTTTGATTCTACTTTACCTTATGATTTACCCATGTCATGAACTCGTCTTTCAGTTCATCGTTCACAAACAGCATGTCAACACCTAACAGTCCTGCAGGTAATCCTTTACATTTGTCTTTATATTGCTGTTGGAACTCCTTTAGGAATGGAGACCATTTGTCATAGTTGTACCAATCCTTAAAGAGTTTATCATGTAATTCTATGTTTTCTGTAGAACTAATCTTCATACAATTATTTCAATTTTTTACATTTTGGTCATTTAGGATAATATATTACACCCACTCTACAATATAATCGTAAATGACCAAAATGTAAAAAGTAGAATGATCCCTATAAAAATCTTGGAAAGTCTGCCAAATCTATGTCTATTTCATTGTCGATTGAGAATACTTGGTACCAATTACCATCCTTGTCTTGCTTGTAAAATCGGTCCATAGCAAGTACGCGTTCATCTAAGCTATCATAACGCATGATGCGCTCCAACGTCAAATAAACAGCAGTTTCAAGCAAGTCTGCCAATTCCTTATCTTCCTTTTTCAGTTGTTCATAATAAGTGAGACCAAAAGTGTCTTCGTCCATGCCAGACTTTTCTAATGCTCTCTTATACATGTAGTCAACCTGCTCAATCACTTCATCGGGTAAGTCTATACAGAAGTCTAGATCACATTCTTTATGATTGATGTCAACGCCTATTAACAGTTTTGCCATAATCGTTATTATTTAAAGTTCTACCTCTGCGAAGGTAGCAGAAACAATCGAAAAAACATCGTTTTTATTCAAGTATTCTCGTCTTCGTAGCGAAGTTGACTTCTCAACATAGACAATACAGTCATGTCATTATCTGCATCATCCATGTTTTCGCCTCGTTTTACAACATCCATAAAATATTCTTTTATATATTGCCAGTCTATTTGTAGACTTTTCTGGTCTTTTACATCCTTGTACAGAAAGCTTAACCATTCACCATGAAATGGAGGGCTATGTTTAATCGGACTTATCAGATAGTCGCCACGCAAAAGATGTATAAGCCCGTCTGCCTTGACTATATAGACATCAAAGTATTCTGCCAGCCAATCAACAACTCCATGTGCATCAGCCTTATATCGTAAACAAGTCTCGTCTATATAGACTATTTTCCTGACTTTTGGAGACTTCCTGGGTTTTAATTGTCTTACTTCCATATGCTTTTTATTTATTCACATCTCTTCCCTCTCAACAAAGGCCGCAAACCAAATATAGCCAACCAACAACAGCCAATACCATTTGAAATGGATGTATACTAAATAGAAACTACCTACTACAATAGCACCACCTATTAGGATTTTCAGTAAAAAAGGAAAAGGTCCCAATATAAGACTCATAATGCCAGCAACAAGACCACCTACGATTTCTTGTATATGTCCAAATATCTCCCCTATGCCCTCGCTAATAGCAAAGACAAGAAGCATGAGACCGCCTATACCGAGTATCCACAATACTGTAGATATCATAATCAGAAGATTTTGAGGTCCTTACCTGTTATGACTGAAATGGGCTTCACCATTCTGCACAGTACAAGTCCTACTACCACCAACAGAACCTTCATCCAGATATGGTCATTGTAGAATACCATACCCGCATACACCAGGTAGAGCGGACTACACACCAATGCTATTGTGAGTAGCAAAGTAAGAGATACTAACAGGATTTTCATTACCAATAGTTTTCGTCTATAATCGTAATGCTAGTATTGTTATAGAAGAATCTCATACCCTCATCACTGCTAAACGTCAGTATGACCGGAATGTTCTTTTTGCCACATATATGGTTGTCGTTATTGACTTTCAGGACACTTTCAATATACATCCTTGTTCCCTTATCTTCTAGTTCAGAGAAGCGGTCTAACAACAAAATGGAGATAACTTTTTCTGCTTTATGTAGTTCGGCTTTCCTTACATCGTCTCCCCATACTGAGCCAACCCAGCCTGCTTCATTCATCTTGGCAACAATAGATTGTGGATCATCCATTTTACAGTCGACATAGATGATGTTAACTCCGGACTTTTCAAGTTCTTTCTCGACGATGCCCTTGAAGTCAAATCCTTCCGGTACTCTTACAATGGCGGAGTTCTCCGTCTTGAAATAACCATTCTTGCTCATGCCTATTCTTTTGAGAATATCTGGCAATGCCTGTTCAAAATCTTTTGTTTCCATAATCTCCTTATTATAATGGTTTAACCAAAAATATTTCATCAATCTCTCTCATCGTAGTACAACGACTTTCGGCAATCGACATCAATTGCGGATCGTCATGCTGCAATCCCATTGCACTTTCCTCTCTTGTTAAGACAAAACCTCTTATTCCTTGATAATCAGGTCCGCTTCCCATAGCAATGGCACCTTTTGCGTGATATAGCGTACATCCTTGAATGCTTGGATTTCTACATATTTCCATTACCTCTTGATATAGCACATCCAACTGATTTCTGCTTTCTTCTATATCCTTGTATATCGCGCTAAGTTCCTCAGAGAATGTCTCAATATCTCTTAGAAAAGAACCGCAATTGTTACCGATATTGTTGATAAACCTGTTTTGGAAGGCCTCTGCGTTAGTGTCGTTCCAGTTACTGAAAAGAACATCATTGCAGCGACTTAATGTCAGCCGGTCGTTTGCAAAACCATCAAGTATAGAAAGAAATAAATTACCAATAGCCATTTATTATTTGCTTTTATATTGTTCAATTATCTCTGCCTGTTGCATTAGATTTGCAGCACCTTCTGATGTCGCCGTAGTAACATTGTCCGTATATGCTCTTATACGCTGAACAAAATCATCGATTTTCGCTTCTGCAGCACGAACCTTGTTCCTTATTTCTGACACAGCAGCAGTGTACTCATGAAGTCTCAATTCAGCTTCTTCGTCACTGTTTCCCAGAAGGACTTCAGACGTTGATTCAAGTTCCCCGCGTGCTTCGTCGTAACGAACTTTGAGTTCGTGGACTTTTTCTTGAAGAGAATTTTGCCTCCCTTCTATGTCACGGACAAAAGAACTAAGTTCTTCCCTCTTCTTCTCCGCCTTACGTTGAAGAGCCACACAAAGCGCAATCTGCGAACTGCCAAACTTCTGTAGCATTGCTGCATATTGTCGCAATACATCTGTTTGTTTTACACTTACATCATTCACTTGTTCACCTATTTATAGTCTGTGACTTTTATACTGTTCAAGAATATCACACGAACGATTAATAAATTCAGAATACTGTTGCATTTGCTGAGCAATTCTGTCGATCTCATTTTTCTTTTGCTCAAAATCACCCATAAAAGTTCTGTTTTGATCATCTTGCCAAGAGTCGCATACTTGATGCATTTGCTGTGTCAATTGCTGAAACAATTGAGTCAAATTTCCACTTGCGATATTCAGGTTCCGTCCGAATTGACGAAGTTGTCCGAGATCTTTTACTCCTGCATCTTGTGCCATAATTATAACTGCTTTAAAATGTTATTTAATTCGTTTTCTGTAGGAAGAATATAGGGAGAAAACAACTGATAAGAGTCATCTTCTTCAGAATAATAGTAAGCTCGTAGTCTTTCTGGTTCACTACTTAAATCTTCAAGACGTATGTCATCACTCAATCCCAGCGTCATTGCTGTTTTCTCTTCCGAACGCAGCATAACAATATGTTTAAACATGGAGAAAACAACTTTTGACGAAACAAATTCCTGGAACAACAATTTCGATGGTTTATCTATTTGCAGAATAGTATGAATACCTTGTTCTGGTCCGTATTCTAATATGTACCTCATAGCCTTCTCAAAATTGCTAACATCTATCTGCTTCCCATTCCCGGAAAGTGATGAAGAGAAATTCAATCCAGCAAACACATTCACCATTCCATCATTGCTACTAGATTGCTCCTCTGATTCCGTAGCATCTTTTATTTCCAAATTAAGTTTCAACTCACGAAAACGTTCTTGTCCTATGATAACAAGTATTGTAGGTATAGCGTTTTCATTGGCGATACTCTCTGCAAGTTTCCTCAATTCTAAAGCTCTTTCTTTTCTCGCTATAACCTGACATAAACCTTTATCTTCAAGGTTATCCAAGATATTAAGATAATCTGCATCATCATCATTTCCGCAATCAATTACTTTTATTTGTGCGTCAATCCCTTTCTGCTTATACGAAATAATCAGAGATAATAATGCCGCTATTGTTGTGCGTGTTACTTGGTGATCCTCGTCTATACCAAACAACAAAATATTCTCACTGAAATCACGCTTTAAAGCAATTTCCAAAGGCTCTTGATTTAAAGAAATGCCTCGTCCCAAAATAGCAACAGGGTTGTTTCCTTGTTTCGAACTGACAGATTCTATAACAGAAGCATCCATATTGAAAATTTGGGCACCACTGAAATAAAACTGGCCATTACTTGACAAATCCGAAGTCTTACTTACTACGTCCTGTATAGTCTTATCCAATTGTTCTTTGGGCAAGTAAGTTGATTGGAATTGGTATTGTACTTCTGTATGGTGATAAAAAACTTGTCCAACTTGTTGATTGGCTGTAAAACGGCTACTATCTCTTACCATTTTCTCAGAATCTGCAATGGCACATTTTAAGAGATAGTGATCAGTCACGTTATTAAGTATCTCATTTGAAATTTCAGCACCTGCTAAGGTTTGTGTGGCAAGCAATAGATGAACACCCTGACTGCGTCCCTCCTTTGCTATTTTCGTAATAATAGTCTGTATCTCTTGTTTGACCATTCGACTACCACGTCCTTGCATGTTGAAAAGTTCATGGCACTCATCGGCAACAAACAATATTTGGGGCAGATGCTGATTTGGATTCTTCTGGTTATATTCTTTGATGTTTGACACTCCAGCTTCACGCAATAACTTTCCACGTTCTCTCATTTGGTTACTGAGATCGCGTAATATCTCTAAAGTAATTTGTATATCGCTATTGTCAACAAGCAGAGCCTTTACATGCTTTATATCGCGATAACGATTAAACTCTACACCTCCAAGTTTGAAGTCCATTAGATACAGACATAAGTCTGATGGCCTATACTTCTTAACCAGTCCAACCAATACGCTATGCAGAAACACAGACTTACCCGATCCAGACTGACCTAAAACAAACGTATGAACATGGCTTACTGTATCTAACAAGAAGTCTATAGATACACCATCTTCTTTCTTGCCAACGGTTACTGACAAGTCACCAATAGTGCGTGCCTCACTTAATTCTTTCTTACTTTCAGTCTGTTGTCCCTCCTTTGCTTTTGTCTGTACTGGAACACCTTTTATATAATCAAAAAAAGCTTTCTGAATTACTTCGATTCCCGCTCCTAATAAAAAAGGTATCGCTATAGGAATATCATGTTCTCTTTTTGATGAAGGGATTGTGTTACTTTGTGATATTTCATAAAACCACCTTTCCTTTTGCTCTAATATATCATAAGGTTTACGTTCACCTTCTTTTAATATGGCATTGGAATTCCGTAAATCGCTGAGAACAATAAAATGGATTCCAGCTTGCCCTCCTCTTTCTATAATGTTCTTCATTGAATCTGTTATTGTTTCATAGCCTTTTGGGTAATCAAGAAGGATAATTAGTTCAACATCAAACTGATTTAAAGAGATTCTACCAGTTCTTAAAAAATCTTTTATCCGGGTAGACATTTCATCCATGAGTTTGTACACCTCCTCCTGCTCTAAACAAACCCGACAAAAATTATCTGGAAGATTTTGGGTAAGTATATTAGCCTTGTCCGTCCATTGGAGATTAATAATGTTTACTCTTACCTGTCCTCTCGGTAATGACATCATGCACCACAACACAAATTCCTCAAGTCTCCGTGTTGCACTTTTTTCCTGTTCATCATCGCTATAAGGAGTCATGAGGACGTGTGGTTTTATATCAAAGTCGACTATTTTAGGTGCAAAATGAACAACCTTCCCTATTACATTGTATATTCCAGTACCAGAATATACTCGATGTAGGTTTGTGTTACCTTTGGATAGACGTGAATTATATTCACATATAATAGACGCTATTTCTTTTGCTTGAGACCCTATTTCGCCTTGTCCTCTGAGGATTAGAGGAAAAAGGAAGGGATTTTCCCTGCGTAAACTATCCTCAAGAGTAGCAAAAGAAAGACACAATTCATTGATATTCTTATCTTGCTCTTCTTTGCTATTTGCCTTGATTGCCCCGATTTTCTGCTCCAGAGCCTTGGATACCATATCGATTGCTGCTATTGTCGTTGCCATACTCTTTAGTCTTTTAGATACAGATAAACACCTTTGTTATCAATCAATTTCCTTACAGATAATGCGACATAAGCATACGAATTGTTATGAAGATAGTCAAACTGTGACAAGTCTATATCACTTTCATTAAGTTTCTGTAAGAAATCGCCTAATTCATTTTTGGGGACTAACTCATTAGAATCAAAGTCCATCTCACTGTTATGGTTCACAACAGCATTCCAAATCCGTCTTGTTATCGGCTGTGTGACAATAACAATTTTTTTCTTGTCGCCAAAAATTATACCATGCTTATATTCATAAGCCTCTTGACTTTTCAGCCACTCTGTTACAACATATATCCATTTATTTTTTCTTCGTTCTTCTTCCTCTGCCTTAAGTTTGGCTCCTTCTTCTTCGGCTTTGCGACGAGCTTCTTCCTCTGCTTTACGTTTTTTCTCTTCCGCATTTTTACGCTTTGCCTCTTCCAATTGCCTTTTCTTATATTCAAAGAAAGCAGGATCCTTTGTTGCCAATCTAAAAAAAGAAAGTGTGTCTATAGGTTCTTCGTCAATTACAGCATCTACATACAAAACTGATGACGAACTATGTTCATGATACCGTTCTCCTCCTAAATAACGTAACTCGGAAATAATAGAATTGTTGTATGAGAAATTTGTATCATTACACTCTTTGCCACCTCTTAGCACATATTCTAACTGACCCGATGATGGTACTGTGAAATTGAAAGATGTTATATAAGATAACAACTCTGCAAATTTCATTGCCTTATCACGAGAGCAATATGCTTTCTCTACTCTTTTAAAAAATCCATTCAGATTTAATAATGCATCAAATTCAGAATAAGATACTACGCTCTTCTTTACCCAAAAATCTTCAACCGTTGTCATATCGGAAGTCCCTATATCACAAAACCTATGAAATGATTTACCCTCGACAAGTATCATGTCATCAAGAATAGCATTAATAACTTCAGGATAATTCTGTTTTATATGATTAGCACGAATTTTCATTTCTGCTTTATGTCGAGCTTCTTCTTTAGCCTTCAGTCTTGTCTCTTCTTCGGCTTTAAGACGTGCTTCTTCCTCTGCCTTCAGTCTTGCTTCCTCTTCGGCCTTACGACGTGCTTCTTCCTCTGCCTTCAGTCTTGCATCCTTTTCGGCCTTACAACGAGCCTCTTCCTCTGCCTTAAGTCTTGCTTCCTCTTCGGCCTTACGACGTGCTTCTTCCTCTGCCTTCAGTCTTGCTTCCTCTTCGGCCTTACAACGAGCCTCTTTCTCTGCCTTCAGTCTTGCTTCCTCTTCGGCTTTGCGTCGAGCTTCTTCCTCAGCCTTAAGTCTTGCTTCTTCTTCGGCTTTGCGTCGAGCTTCTTCCTCACGCCTACGATTTGCTTCAGCAGCCTTACGTTTTAATTCTTCTAATTCTCTAAGTCTTGCTTTTTCCTCTTCCTCAGCTTTTTGCACATAAAAAGGCTTTATTTCTATCACATTGCATTTATCTTCTATTTCTACAGGAGCAAACAACACCGACAGGGCTTTCTCATAACCCTGTTCGGCAGCTTTGATATACCATGTTAAGGCATTGAAGTAATCTTCAACACCTTTATAATATTCTGCTAAATCATACTGAGAAGAGGCAACCCCTTGATTCGCAGACTCAATCAGTTGATTCAGTTTTTCTTGTTCCATGATTGAAAGAATTTAAATTCAAATTTTTCTCATAGATATTATTGTCACTATCGCGTTGTTTTTTAGTTACAGTTTTTGTTTTAATCTCTGCTTCTAAAATTCTACGAATATCATTCCTCAATTGGGGCTGTTTAATTTGCTCTTCTAATGCAGCTAATAAGGGTTCCGTTTTATTCTCTTCAAAGAAAGTAATAAAAGCTTCCCGTATTTCATGATTATTCAAAATCATGTCAATCAAATTTTGTGTAGTTTTAGAGACATTAAAACTCATAACCCATTTCGTTTAGTCCTTCAGTCCCTTCCCAGACGTTAATATTGGAAAACATGCAGAAACAGAAGTCTCATACACCAAAAGCGTGGAACCCTCACTGTTGCCCGTTCCACTTCCTGAGGTCTTCGAACTTACCCGATTCATCGAAACGAGCAACGAAGACCCCACGCCGTATGTATATATTAAGCCACACATATCAATAAGATATAATATGGACATCATACTACATACCCATGAGCATCTATCGTTGCCAGGTTTCAGGATGAATCTGAAGTGTTCGAAGTTTCAGGAAGTCCCAAACCAAGCGCCAATAAACGCTTTTACCACTATGTTAGCCCTCTACCAACCGTCACTTACAGAGTGACTTCGGCGCGGAGCTTGCAGAACGAAGTACCTTTCGGCACACCATTATGTATTGCAAATATAGTCAATTAATATTGATTTTTTCGCATTTATAGGTTATATTTAAGAATGTTTAAACGAAATGAACTATTTTTCTTACTGTGTTTACCGAATGTCCTGTAAGTTTACTGACTTCTCGCAGACTAAGACCCTTTCTAAGCAATTTGATTTCCTGACTATATTGTTGTTTCATCTGATCTTCGCTCTTAGTATATCCCCGTTTGCGACCAACGACACCACCCTGTTCCCTATAGTTCTTGTAACCGCTGTTCATACGTTCACGAATAGTCTTACGCTCCATTCTGGCAATCTCGGCAAGAATAGTAATAAGAAACTGAGATATTGCGTTGACTTTGCCATCTTCATTCAAAGTCTCAATATTATAGTTCTGGATGTACAAAGAGACTTTCATTTCGTTCAAAGTCTCGATGACTTGTAAGACTTGCAAGGTGTCACGTCCCAACCTGCTCAGTTCTGTTACCAACACCTTGTCAATATGCTGTGCCTTGATATAGTCTATCATTCTGCTAAGCTCTTTTCGCTCAGCATTCTTCTTGGCACCGCTTATCTTCTCTGTAAAAACAGAACGAACCGACCAGCCTCTTTGTGTACAAATAGCTGTCAGTTCGTTTATTTGTCTGTCATAGTCCTGTATCAATGTTGATACGCGACCAAATATCACCA
>ODAJ011662018.1_pt1 | contig 14582 bp, 10 predicted proteins | sample 1539241 | NCBI WGS metagenome assembly ODAJ01 (sample SAMN02144231, study PRJEB22623) | gut metagenome | biome: sheep rumen | host: Ovis aries | place: New Zealand
TTATTTACTCTTATTCAAATATTTCTTCAAATTCTTCCTTCGAAAGCGTTTCTTTTTCTATAAGAAGGTTTGCGGTTTTTTCAACATATTTCCAGTTTTTCTCAAGGCTTGAAACCGCATTTTCCCAAGCTGCTTCAAGAACGCTTTGCGCTGATTTCATAACCTCTTTTTCGCCCTGCGCGGAAAATATACGGTAGTCGATACCGGTGCTTATTGAAACGCAGGAAACCGCAAGTTCAGTTGCATCCTTTATATCTTTATTTGTACCGCTTGAAATCTTTGAAGCGTCCTTACCTGAAAGAAGAAACTCACTTGCCCTTCCGCCGTAGCACACGGCGATTTTATTTTTTATATCTTCAACAGTCAGATAATTAATGTCCTCTGTATTATCAATGAGCGTAAACCCGCCTGCACCGGAGGTTGTCGGACGAATTGTGACAAGCGAAATCTCACTTTTTGAAAGGAGCCTGCCAAGCACGGCATGACCCGCCTCGTGATAGGCGGTAAGACATCTTTCGTCCTCATTCTGATTTGAGTGCTTTTTAACATTGCCTTTGACGGTCATCTGGATTATTGCCTGTTCAAAATCATCGGCGCAAACGGTTGTGCGGTTGTTTTTGACGCAGGTAATAATTGCCTCGTTTACTATACATTCAATTTCAGAGGAGCTGCAGCCGTAAGTTCTGTTTGCAAGCGCATCAAAACTTACGTCGTCAGCCATATTCCGGTCTTTTGAATAAAGCTTTAACAGTTTAATTCTCGTCTGTTTATCAGGCGGTGCAATTACAAGTCGTCTGTCAAAACGGCCGGTTCTTACAAGCGCTTCGTCAAGGCTTTCCGCTCTGTTTGTAGCGGCTATTACCATTATTCCCTCGGAGGTATTAAAGCCGTCTATTTCATTGAGAAGGGCGGTGATGATTGTGTTCATCTCTCTGCCGGCAGCTGAATTGTCGCTGCTTCGTGCAGAACCTACGCCGTCAATTTCGTCAATAAAAATTACGCAGGGCTTATTAGCCTTTGCTTTTTTGAAAAGGTTTCTGACCTTTGAGGAACCTGCACCGACGAGCGACGAGCTGAATTCGCTTGCGTTAACGGCGATAAAATTAACTCCGGTTTCACCTGCAAAAGCTCTTGCAAGAAGGGTTTTGCCGTTGCCGGGAGGTCCTTCAAAAAGAATACCCTTTGGCAGTCTTGCGCCGCTTTGTTTGTATTTTTCATCCTTCATCATATCTGCAAGGAAAAGCAAATCTTCTTTGATTTCCTCCATACCTGCAACATCTGAAAAACGGGTTTTGATATTTTTACTGCTTTCAATATTATACTTTCCGCCCGGGTTAATCATTCGAAGAAGAACAAATATAAGCATTGCATAAATGAGTATTGAAAGATAAGGAATAATCTCACCCGAGATATTTCTCTCCTGAATTTCAATGTCAACGCCTTCGGACAAAAGCTCATTTCTGAACTGCTCATAGTCGGGATAGTTTGTATAATAAACCTTGCCGTCCTCAAGCTTATAGGTGATTTTGTCCGTTTCCTCGTCGATTTTTACCTCGTCGATTTCGTTGTTTTTAACCTGGCTTACAAACTGAGTATAGCTCACTTTTGTCTGCCCCATTTTTGCAAGCTTCGGCGAAAACAGCACAAGCGCAATAAGTAAAAATGACGCAATGATTACGGCGTATTTTGTAAATGCTTTCTTTTTGCTCTTTCCCATATTTCTCCTTGTTCAGATTAACTTAACAGCTCTTCTATTGAGTTTACAAGCCGGCAATTATGTATGACAAAATGGACTTTCGGAGATTCAATCTTGTTTACCGATACCCATTTACCGCTGTTAATATAGAAGTCAATGTTGTCAAAGCCGTCTTTTTTGCAGGTAGTAATTTTTGCCTTGCCTTTTTCTTCTTCAAGAAATTTAAGAAACTTTGACTCTTCGCCCTCGCGGTAGATTGTCATAAGTGGCTTTGCCAGTGAAAGAAGGTAATCTGCTTTTTTGTTATAATATTCCACCTGCTTTTTGCTTGTGGTGGTTGTTAACATTGTGGTTTCCTGGTTATTTGAAATACATTCCCCCTGCATTGCGGCAGAGCCTGAAACTGCAAGAATCTGTGACATCATATATACAGGCGTGCTTTCAAAATAGTAAGGGTTTATATTTCCTTTTATATAAAGCGGAAGCCAGCCCTTAAGACCGAGAAGCATTTCACTTACAGGACGGTTAATATTATGTATAAGGTCAAGTGAAATCCCTTTAGTTATGAGGGCATTCACGGCTTTGACAAGCTTGTCGAACTGGTCGGAGTCAACCTCTTTCATTGGTATGTCGCTGTATAAGAACATACGCCTTTTCGACTGCGACAAAACTGTATATCTGAAGAAATCTGCCTCTGCTTTTTTCATTCCGTCAATGCCGTAATAATGCTTGGTTATCTTTGGCATTATCGGGCTTGAGGGAAGCTTTTGCTCTCCAACAGTGTCAGCAAGGTTTACAATGCTTTCGTTGAAAGCATGAAGAAACTCTTCAACTTCCTTGCTTTTGTCGTCGATTGAAAGAAGCCATAGTTTTATCTGCTTTGCATAGTTTTCCTCGTCTGTAAGCTCGGTCTTTGCAATTCCCGTTACAGTGCTGACTTTTTCAAAATCATAGTCGCTGTTGTAGTGCCTTGTTATATAAGAAGCAACTTTTTGCGAAAAGCCTTCAGGGTCAGAGGGCGCTCTTGTTCCGTTTTTAATCCTTGATATAAACGATGCGTCATAGTTCATACTGTATGCCAGGTCGGAAACATTTATTTTAAGCTCCTGAATAATCAGGTTTAGCCTGAAAATAAATGCGTCCGTCTTATATCCCTTGGCGGGGATTTCCTCTTCAAATGCACGGCGGATTTCGTCTGCCTCTCTGCTGTTTGGCGCAAAGCCCGAAAGGGTGCAAATAGCGTCTATGATTGCATTGTATTGAACACTGCCATATCTTGGCGTACGCTTGTTGTTTATATATTTGCTGATTTGTGAGGGCGAGATGCCCGTAACCTCGGAAAGCTTTTTTGCGGTTATTTCAAGCTTGTCCAAATAGTGTTTCATCTGTATGCCAAAGCTCATAGTAATTCTCCTTTAGCGCGTATAATTATCCGATGACACTATTTTAATATATCTAATTAATAATTATCACAAGTTGCCTTATTTGTCAATGACAAATAAGGCAACTTAGTTGTTGAGAGGATAAAGATAACTTAATATGAAATTGACACTAATATAAAGGGGGAATCTTTATGAAGAAAACAATAGCGGTTATACTTGCCGCTCTTATGGTACTTACGGTTATGCCGATGACCGTATTTGCCGAGGAAAGCAGTATAAGTGAAATTGTTTTTACTGCAAAAGAAGACAAAGTAGTGTATGAATACACCAACGGCTATAAGGCTTACGATGAACGCGGCGAGTGGTTCTATTATTATATGCCGGATTTTGCAGTAGGAGATCAGCTCACCATTATCTATGATGACACAACTTCGGAAACCTATTATTATCAGAAGAATAATTCTGACTATACGGGCCACTTTGTTTCATCAAACGGTGAGAAAACACTTGACGACTACGACGTCAGAACTCAGTATGACAGTGAGTTTGAGCAAAGCTATGACAATCAGTACACATATGGAGAGTATACTTATTACGTAGCGCTTAATGATCCTGAAGTATCGGGTAACGAGGGATATTTCAAAACCTCTTGCGAGTTTACTTTCGCACCAAATCCCGTAACATCAATCGAGGTTGATTTTGCGCCGATTGTCCTTACTGAAAACAAGGACGGTCAGTATATGTATGACGGTAATTATGAGAGATATTTTAATTACCGCTTCAATTATTTTGTTGAGGGTAATAAAATAATACTTCATACTGCTGATGAGGATATTGTTTATACCTGCGCACAGACAACAAACAGTTACGGCCAGACCATACTTGATTTTGTTGACAAGAATGGCAACCTTTATCCCGTTGAAAGCTTCGTTTATGATGACGGGCAGCAAACAAACCACTGGACAGGCGGTAACACCTACAAGGTAAAGTACACCTATCTCGACCATTTTGAAACTACATTTGATGTAAGAGTTGATGAAGCGCCTACAGCTATATCCGTTGCCGGATACAAAGAGGGCTCGGCACTGAAGAACACCGGTGGTTATACTACAACGGACAGTTACGGCAGAAGTTATTACCGTTATGTAACACCGTCGCTTTGCTACGGCGACACAGTTCTTACCGTGACTTATCCGACGCAGGGCGAAAGGGTTTATCACGTTGAGTCAAGATATAACGAGGAGTTTGAATATACATATTATGTGTTTGTTGACAAGGACGGCAACGAGTTAACGGAATATGTCGGCGTTGTTGACGACCAGGACGAAAATCATTGGGACGTCGGCGAGCACACCTACCACTTTGAGCTTTACGGACTTTCAACGCAGGACTTCACATTTACTGTTGAGGAAGCGCCGATTGATTTTGAGCTTGACGGATACAGCGGCGGAAGTGCTCTTGAAAACGACAACGGTTATTATGAATATGATGATCACGGCGAAATGTATTACAAGTACTATTTGCCGGGAGTTTGTTCAGAGGGTGTAACTCTTACGCTCAAGTATTCAAATGCTCCCGATAAAGTTTATACCGCAACGCAGTTTTATGATGAAGACGGCGAATATTATTACTGGGAATTTTTGGATGAAAACGGCAACGCGCCGAACGGTTGCCCGTATGTTAATGATCCCCAGGGCTCAGAACATTGGGGTGTAGGCGAACACACATATACGGTTCGTCTCGGCGATATATCAAAGCAGTACACCTTTACCGTTGAAGAGGCTCCTTCGGATTTTGAAATTGAGGGATTTGACGGCGATGTAAGTGTTATGGAAAACACAAACGGTATGGTGAGTATCGGCGATGATGACGAGGAGTATTTTGAATACTGGCTTCCGGGTATTATTGAAGAGGGAAGAAGTTTAACCCTTAAATATTCAAGCGGCAAAGAGGTTGTTTATAACGCAGTTTTGAAACACGATGACGAGTATGATAATGATTACTTTGAGTTTGAAGATGCAGACGGAAACACTATCAATGTTTACGCTTATTCCGACCAGGATGAAAACCACTGGGGCGTAGGTGAGCATACATATTATGTAAACTGCGAGGGTGTTGTTAAAGAGTATACCTTTACTGTAACACCGGGCGCAGAGAGAGTTGAGTTTGAATTTGCACCTCAGTACAAAACGACCTTCTTTGAAAACACAGACGGATATTATGACGATGTATCCAAAACGTTTATTTATAATGTTCCGAATCCTGTTGAAGAGGGCAACGTTATCACGTTTTACTATCCCGAAGAATCAGGCTTGGAACCGACTGTATTTACTTGTCAGAGGGTGACAAATCCTAATAATCCGGATGATAATTATTTTGCATTCGTTGATGAAGACGGCAACGAGCTCGAAGAATGGATTCACTATACTTATGAACAGTTTGAAAGCCCGTTTGAGCTTGGCGAAAATCACGTTGCAATCTCGATTGGTAATTTTGAAGCAGAGGTTGTTTTTACAGTGCTCGGAGGACCTACGGGCATAGAATTCCAGCTTAACGGCAGTGTTGTAATTTATGAGGAAACAAGCGGTCATTACGAAACTGATGCGTCAGGTGAATCATTCTTCCGCTATGATTATTACGACGAAGTATTATTCCGTGAAGGAAATGTGATCACCCTTCAGTTTAGTGACGGCAGAGACAATATAGATTACGAGGCTGTATTGATTGAGCGTGAAGGATGGAGCGAAATACGGTATGTAAATGTTAATGACGAAAGCGATGTTCTTGACATATTTACAGCCGTTATTAAAGACACACAGTTTGATTATCACTGGGGTGTGGGTACACACACTGCAAACATCGTTTACGCTGACTGCTCCTGCGCATTTGATGTTACTATTGCACAAAGCAATGTTGCTTCAATAGTATTCAGCTATGCAGGCGACACTCCCGCACTTGCCGAAGGCGAGGATATGATTGAAAGATTTCCTGACGCTGAATCTCAGCCCGTTATGGTTTACGATTTAGGCAAGGCTATACTTCAGGACGGCAATACACTTACCGTAAATTATATTGACGAAACCTCAGAGGTTTACACAGTCAGATACGATGAGGAGCTTGATTTCTACGGCTTTATTGATGAGAATGGCAAAGTGCTTGACGCAAAATATGCAAGTATTATTGACGACCAGATTGAATCGCCATGGGAAAAGGGGCTTCATTCCTTCTCAATCTGCTATATGGGCGCTTATGCCGAGGCAGAGGTTTATATCGGTGAGCCTGAACCTGAAATTCCTTGGGTAATGGGAGTTGAGGTTTACGACCAAAACGGCAACACATATTCAGACGGTGACACAATTACGCTCTCTCCGGATGATTCAATATTTATCTATTTCATAACAGACCCGAGAAATGAAGAGCACGGCATATCACCGTTTGTCGGCTTCTCCGACGGCTTTTCGGAGGGCACGCTTACAACAGCCGGCTTTACCGTTGTAACAGGCGAGGCGACTGATTTCGGTTATGAGGTTGAGCACGAGGGAGCATTCGGCTTAAAGATAACTGCGAAAGACCTTATAGGCGGAACTAACGGTACTCTTGGTTATTACCTATATGAGCTTCCTAAGGATTGGAGCTGGGCTGATTTTAACAACTTTGATTTTGCAGGAACTCCTCGTGCTGCCGAGTATTCACTCGATTTCCTCGTTGTAAAAGAGGGCTGGAATTATGTTGGCGGAAATTGGTATTATGTTAAGAATAATGCTCCTCTTACAGGTTGGGCAAGCATTAAGGGAGTATGGTACTATTTCGACGCTGACGGAGTTATGCAGACAGGCATAACAAACGTAAAGGGCAAGGATTACTACCTTGCTGCAAACGGAGCAATGCAGACAGGCTGGATTAAGGAAACCTATGAAGACGGCTATTACAATTGGTATTACGCTGATTCAAACGGCGTTCTTCTCCGGGGCTGGCAGAAAATCGGCAACGTTTGGTACTATCTAATGCCGAATGAATACTTCATGATTTTCGGTACGGACGCAGAAATTAACGGCGCAACCTACCGTTTTGCAAAGTCGGGCGCAATGGTAACAGGCTGGCAGCAGATCTCTGCAGGCTGGAACTACTTTACAGCTTCGGGCGCTATGGTTAAAAACGCTTGGCAGCTAATAAATAAAGTATGGTATCATTTCGATGAAAGCGGACTTATGCAAAAGGGCTGGGTACAGATTGGCTCAAGCTGGTACTATATGAGCGGCTCAGGAGCGATGCAGACAGGCTGGGTAAAGGTCGGTAATTACTGGTATTACTTCAACTCCTCAGGCGTAATGCAAACCGGCTGGCTTCGCGTTTCAGGCAAGTGGTATTATCTTGAAAGTTCGGGAAGAATGAGAACTGCAAACCTAACATATAAAGGCAAGGTTTACAGATTTAATTCATCAGGCGCATGCCTTAATCCGTAATAAAAATAACAAAAAGGTGCAGTTCGGCATGAGCTGCACCTTTTCTTATAGCTTTACACAATTTGACTATTTCGACAAAAAGGAGTATAATATTATGGACTAATTTAAGGAGAAGCATTTTGTTATGAAAAAGCTATGCAGCATACTACTCGTTTTCATTATGCTTTTCGGCACAGTTTCGGGTATTGAAATGAGTGTGTCGGCGGCTAATGTTTCAGGCGATCAGATAGTTGCCGAAGCGAGAAAGCATATCGGCAAGAGCTATGTGGCAAATACGGCAGGACCTGATACCTTCGACTGCTCGGGACTGACGATGTATGTTTTTGCAAAATTCGGTATTTCACTTCCGCATTCAACATATGATATATATAATTATCCTACAAGATACGGTACGGTTATCCAGTCAGACGCTTGCGACAAGGCTTTGCCGGGCGACCTCATCTGCTGGAGCGGACATATCGGAATTTACACAGGTATGTATCCTTATTACGGCACTGAAAGAGGCTTTTTAGTTGACGCGGCAAATCCGTCTAAAGGCGTTGTCGAGCAGCCGATATGGGCTTCCAACGGAAGCTATAAGGTTGTCCGTGTAAACGGTGTTACTAACCACCCTGTACCTGTAGGAAATATGACTGTTCCGAAAATTACTCTTAACAGGGAATCTTACGGCGTTGCAAACACAGTCGGTATAAGCTGGGAGAAAACAGACGCTGATACCGATTTCAGATATTACAAAATCGAGATAAAAAACAATACAAACGGCATTACATATGTTTCGACTACTAACGAAGAGGATAATGTCGACGACAACACCTTCTATCTTAAACTGACAGTGCCGGGTACTTATACCGTTACGGTTTATTCCGTACCATATAATGAGGTTTCGAAAAGGCAGAGGAGTGCAAGCAAGTCCTTTACAGTAGGTAGATATATTAATTCTGTGGACGAGCTTTACAAGGAGATATTAGTTCCTGCAGACCCTGACGACCCGACCTCAGTGGAGCATTACGAAGAAATAGTTGACCTTTCGGGTTGGGCTTATGACAAGAACGGCAATGTATATTTCGGTATAAACGACACTCTTGCAAAGGGCTGGTTGAGATATTCGTACAGGTGGTATTTCTTTGATCGTGAAGACAGAACTATGTGCACCGGCTGGCTGAAGGATAACGACACATGGTATTATCTTTATGACGGCGCAATGCTTACGGGCTGGATTAAGGATAATAACAGATGGTACTATACAAACTCAAGCGGTGCAATGCTGACTCAGTGGCAGTATATTGATGATTATTGGTACTACTTTAATCCGAGCGGTGCAATGCACACAGGCTGGAAGCTTATCGGAAACTATTGGTATTACTTCGACCTTTCAGGCTCTATGGCAACTCGCTGGAGGCTTTATAAGGGCGACTGGTACTTTATGTTAAGTTCAGGCAGAATGAGTACGGGCTGGGTAAGAGTTAACGGCGTGTGGTACTATTTTGAAGATTCAGGCGTTATGAGATATGACAGCCTTGAATATAAGGGCAAGACATATTACTTTGATTCAAACGGTGCGTGCACCAATCCGTAAATAACTAAATAGTCGGGCAGAGCTTTCTGTCCGACTTTTTAAGGCTGTGATTATATGACAATCGGAAATATTCATTCGCTTGAAAGCTTCGGTTCTGTTGACGGACCCGGTATAAGATACATTGTGTTTTTGCAGGGCTGTGCACTTCGGTGCAAATACTGTCACAATGCGGACAGCTGGAGTCTTGAAGAGAACAAGACTATGACAGCTTGCGAAATTCTTGATAAGGCAGAACGTTTCAGACCGTATTGGAAGGACGGCGGAGGTATAACCGTAAGCGGGGGAGAACCGCTCTTGCAGATTGACTTTCTTCTTGAGCTTATGAAAGAGGCAAAGGCCCGTGATATTAACACCTGTATTGATACGGCAGGACAGCCGTTTTCAAGAAAAGAGCCTTTCTTTTCAAAGTTTAATGAGCTTATGGAATATACAGATTTGCTTCTTGTTGATATAAAGCATATCGACTCTGCCGAGCATAAAAAGCTCACCGGCGCTGATAATAAAAATATTCTTGATATGCTTAAGTATCTTGATGAGATATCTAAGCCTGTCTGGATAAGACATGTTCTTGTTGAAGGTATTACGGACTACGATGAATACCTTGAAAAAACCGCAAAATTTATAAATACACTTCACAATGTTCAGAAAACAGAGGTGCTGCCTTATCACGATATGGGAGCATACAAATGGAAAGAGCTTGGTATGTCCTACCCCCTTGAGGGCATTAGCACACCAAGCAGCGAAAGAATTAAAAACGCCAAAAGAATACTCGGAATATAAAAAAGCGCATCTCGCCTTTGCGAGATGCGCTTTTTTAACTTATCACTCAATATTAAGAATATCTACAAAGCCTGTGATTTCGAAGATTTCAAGAACATCGGGCTGAACGTTTATAAGCTTCATTTCGCCCTGAGCACTCATTGCCTTTTGAGCTTTGAGAAATACCCTAAGACCTGCGGATGATGTATAGCTCATATCCTTAAGGTCAAATACAAGCTCTTCAGTGCCGGGTAAAACATCGTTTACTGCTGCCTCAAACTGAGGCGCGGTTGTTGTGTCAAGTCTTCCTGACAAAGCGATTGTGGATTTGCCTGCGTCTTTTGTTTTTGTGATTTCCATAATATAACCTCCAATGAATTATAAGTTTTATTTTCTTAAAATATCAACATTTAACATATTATTTTCGTCAGCCTGTTTGATAAGCTCAAGCTGTAAGAAAGAACCGTCAAAGCCGGTTGCGATAAAGTCGAAGAGAATGTCTATTGCAACGACAATCGCAAGTGCGTCAGTCGGAATACCAAGCTGAGAAAAGATGATTGAGTATGCCGCAATTGCGCCGCCCGCAACGGGAGGCGTTGCAATAGCAACAAAGCTTGAAAGCAAAACCGCAATAACAAGCCATGTTAATGATGTGTGAACGTCATAATAGTTTGCCATATAAATTGAGCAGACTATAAAGTTTATTGCAGTTGACGGCATAAACACCGTTGAACCGACAGGCTGTCCGAATTCAACGAACCGGTTATTAACGCCCATAAGTCTGTGAAGGCTGTCAGAACATTCGCCGTTTGCCGCAGTTGATGACGCTGTGCCGAAGCCGATTAAAAACGTCGGCAGCATTTTTTTAATAAGCACCATCGGTTTTACCTTTTCTTTTATAACAACTCTTGCAAATTTTACCGAAATCAGCGCAAGTATTATCAGTATATATGCAAGAATCGGCTTCCACATATTTATGAAAAGGTGAATATTTCCCGACCAAATCATATTGAGAAAAACTATAAAAATAAAAACCGGAAGAAGCTTTGAAATAAGAGCCGTTATATGAATAATAAGTCTGTTAGCTTCGTATGTAAGAGTGGAAAGCGTCTTTGCTTTTTCGCCAAGAACGACAAGCGTAATGCCGATTAATATTGCAATAATTACAATTTGCATTGTGTTTCCGCTTGTGAACGGGTCAATAAGACTTTTTGGTATTATGTCAAGCAGCAGGTCAATACCGCCGGTTACAATCGCAGTTATGTTTGCGTCGCCTTCAAAGTGGATAAATATTGCTCCGCACACAACTCCCGCAATGCTTGTAAATGCAAGAATCACCGCAAGAAAACGCAGAACAAGCTTTCTTCCTATTCTGCCGAAGGTTGTGCTGTCGCCTATGCCGATTATTCCGCTCGTGATTGAGAAAAATACAAGCGGTATTTCGACAGTTGCCATAATGCCGAGAAAGGTGTTGTAAAGGGGGTTCAATATATTATCTTTAAGAAATACGATTGCCGAATCAGGTATTGCTTTTTTGGAAAGTGAAAAAATCACAGCGGCAACGATAGCTATTAAGAGTTTCCAGATAGGATTCATTTCCTTCTTGGAAAATCTCATTGTAATCGTATTTACACCCTTGCTGTAATTGTATGACGGGGTATAGTCGTTGTTCTGGATAAGCGAGCTTGAAAAATCGCCGAAGTCGTCATCATCCTTTTCAAGCGGGTTAAACGCCTCTCCCTTGACAGACAGGGTTATAAACGGCTTGCCGAGAAACCGGTTTTTTGTATATGTGAATACTGTGTCTTGTCCGAAATGCTCTTGCCAATCAAGAAGTATATTTTCAACGGTCAGGCGGGACGCGATGGCGTTTTTTCGCTGCGTGCCGATGGAATCAAGAAATTCCTGAAGGTCACTGCTAACCTCGTCTATGCAGCTGCCTGATAGTAAGTAGTCCTTTTTAAGCGGAATAATTTTCATTTTTGTTTTCTATTCTTCCTTTTTCAAATCAACAATTTTTAAGTCTTGCCCAAACCTGCTTTCACCTTCGCAGCAAGCAGAAATGCAGTATGGAAGAGGGGCTTCATATTCCTTCAGAAAATAGTTTTTGCCGTTCACAGACGCGCTTGGAAGGCCGTTTTTGAAAGATATGAAAAAGCTGTCAAGCGACATCGTAAGCCCTCTGCCGTCAGCCTTAATTACGCTTTCTTTAAGAGTCCAAAGCCTGTAAAAAAGTCTTTGCCTGTCCTCGCTGTTTTGGAGAAGCGCATATTCCTCGTCGTGAAAAAAACGTTTGGCAAGCTTGTCATTATACTCGCTGATTATTTCAATATCACAACCAACAGGGAGGTCAGACACCGCAAGCAGTGCATAGTCACCTGAATGAGAAAGATTGAAATAAATATCGCTTTCAGGCAGGTACGGCTTACCGTTTTTGTCGATTCTTACACTGCTTTTGTCATACTGTTTTAACACTTTTTCAAGCAGTATTCCGGCGCCGAGCGACAGTCTTCTGTCTTTATCCATTTTTATCCTTGAAATTTTTTTCTGCCTTTTTTCAGGCATTTTTTCAAACCAAAAGGAGTAAAGACCTTTGTCCTTAAGCACCTTGCAGTCGGCAAGATAAAGAGTAGTTTTCATAATCAGAAATAAAGCTTATCGGTTTTCGGAACGTTTTCAATAAGATAGTTTTTGCAGTAAGATATAAGCTTTGCTTTTAATTCTTCATTCTTTTCTCTTCTGATTGTTCGTCTGAGAATTCTTGTAAATGTGATAATCTCGGAAAGCTTTACTATTTTTTCGATGAATTCATCGTCCTTGCCGTCAAAGTAGTATTTGAGAGTTGAGTTCCAGAATTGCTCACACTGTTCGGTAGTAATGCCAAGGAACTTGGACGAGTTTTCAGGGTCAACACAGCTGAAGCCTATATATGCGGCGTAAATTGCTGCGAATTCAAATATAGGATGTCCCATTGAAAGAGTGTCCATATCAATCAAAAGGTTTTCGCCGTTTTGCTGCATTATGTTTTTGATATGGTAATCGCCATGAAGCATATTGAGCGTTTCGGGAATTTCCGTAAAAAGAGAAACAAGTTTGTCGCCTACTTCATCAGGAAGATAATTCTTACAGAATTCTGCCCAGCGAATTGCTTCCTCCCTCTTGCTTGGGAGCTCGCCTGCGTTAAGATTTGTTGAATGTATTGTCTTGAGTATATCAACGCTCTGTCTTGCAAGGTCGTCAACATCGCCGCCTTCGTTTATCAGCTGACCAAATGACTTTGCGTTAAGAAGCTCAAACACAGAGCCGTATAATTCGCCGACCTGAACGACGTCATAGGGAATAGCAGTAGGAATACCCATAACAAAAGCTTTTCTTGCAAGCTCTCTTTCGTTATGAATTTCAGCAAGTGCGTCAGGGTTTTTATATACCTTTACGATTGTGTCGGGGTCGGTTCTGTAAACGATGCCGTTTGCTCCTTCGCCGACAACCTCGCATCCGTCAACACAAAGCTTTCTGTACGCCTTTGAAATATCCATCATTTCCGTAAAGCCTGTCATATCAAAAATATCATACACCTCTGAATTACAGTTGATTACCTTTGTTGAGGGATATGCTTTTTTCAGACGCAAAACGACGCGAAGTCCGGCGCTTGAAATGTATTGAAGCTCCTGTGCGTCAAGTACGAGCTCGCCGTTGAAGCCTTCTAATTCATTGTTGATTTTTTCTTCTGTTTTGCTTGAGTTAGCGGAATCAATTCTTCCGATTAATTTAATAATTCTTTCCATAAATACACTCCTGTGACTGTGTCAGTTGTTGTCCTTGTACTTGTCAAAAACAAGATTAAAAAGAAATTCGTACTCCTTATAAGCGGGATTTTCTTTGAGTTCGGTAAGATAAGACAGCACTGTTTCATGGTACCAACGCTGTTCTCGCGGATTTTTCTCGTTAAACCTTTCAAAGACCTCTTCGCCGATGAGAATATAATCCTTTGCAAGCGAACGCATATTTGAAAGCTTGTCGCCAAGCCAAAGTATTTTTGTATCCCTGTCATTGCAGGTTCTTAAAACCTCAAGGCTTTCAACTTTTCTTATCTTCCAGGTGTCACTCGGGTTAAGATGTTCTCTTTTATTCTCTGTTTCGTGCGCAACAAGAGTGGCAACCCTTTCGCCGAAGTTTGTAAGAATTTCCTCCATTGTTACATCGGTATCCTCAACCGTATCATGAAGCACTGCTGCAGCAAGAACCTCTTCGTCCTGGGTCATAGTTGCAACTATAGTTGCGTCTTCAAGAGGGTGGAGTATATATACTCCTCCGTCTTTGCGCCTTTGGCCCTCGTGCGCTTTAAGTGCAAATTCAACAGCCTGTTCAAAAATATTACTCAAAGGAATGTCACCTCAATTCACTGATAATAACTTATTATACAATAAAATTATAAATAATAAAATACTAATTTTAATATTTATTTAATATTAGTAAAGAAATTTTTTATATAAATCAATAAATTAGTTGATATTTTGAATTCATAATGATATAATATCTCATACATCGGGGTGTAGCGCAGGTGGTAGCGCACTTGACTGGGGGTCAAGGGGCCGCAGGTTCAAGTCCTGTCACTCCGACCAAAGAAAAGGACAGCTTAGGCTGTCCTTTTCTTTGGTCTAAGACCCGTCAGGGTTGCGGCGGCGGATACTTGTACCGCCGCCGAG
>ODAJ011969329.1_pt1 | contig 14580 bp, 13 predicted proteins | sample 1539241 | NCBI WGS metagenome assembly ODAJ01 (sample SAMN02144231, study PRJEB22623) | gut metagenome | biome: sheep rumen | host: Ovis aries | place: New Zealand
TTTATAGCTGTCACTGTCCGCCATTGCGAACCAAACCGGCAACTCCAACAGCACGCCCGCCCGCTCAATGATTCCCTTGCAGAATTGCGCCTCGTTGACAGCGTCCGCCGGGGTCAGCGCATAGGAATAATGATAGGCTCCGCAGATGAGTCCAGCCTTGTGAGCCTCTTCGACGTTGTGCTGAAAGTTCTCGTCGAAGCCCGATTGACCGTAGCCCGTGCGGCAGATTGCAAAATCGACGCCCGCCGCCTTCACTGCCCGCCAATCGATATTCTCATTAAAAATCGAAACATCTACTCCGCGCATAATCAAAACCTCCTAATCAAAATCTGCGCTAACTTTATCAAGAAAACTTTACAGCGTCAACCCGTCTTGCCTTGTCAAAGGACTTAATATAAAATGCGTTTCGTGGCAAATTACCTCCGATTACTGACGAGAGGAGGTGATTGGAGTGGCTACAGTCTTTATCGTGACAGTCGGAGCAACGGTCGTCGGGAACATTATCTCCCACATCGTCTGCAAGTGGCTCGACAAGCGCAACAACCGCAACAACCGCTAAGACAAGAGACAGAGCACAGTGATTATCGTTACTCTACAAAACGAAAAGACTTTCATAAAAGTTTAGAACCCTGAGCCTCCAACTCAGGGTTCTTTTTGTGGCGTTTTCGTGACTACAGTCTTGTCAGTGTCTACTGAACGGTTTGCAGTGTAGCATACGCCTTCCGCCTTGTCAAACGAAAAGCCCGCCGACCGTAGCCGACGAGCCTTTTTTACTATCGAACGTGCGCCCACGCGGGACGCGGTTAATCTTACTGGAGCAAGCTGAGAACTGCCGAGCTGTTCTGGTTTGCCTGAGCCAACATAGCCTGCGCCGCCTGCAAGAGGACGTTGCTCTTGGTGTAGTTGGTCATTTCCTTTGCCATATCCGCATCGCGAATCGTGGACTCTGCCGCTTGGACATTCTCGCTAGAAGTCGTCAGGTTGGTGCTGGTGTATTCGAGGCGAGCTTCAATCGCGCCGATTGTCGTTTGCTGGTCAAGAGCTTTGGTAAGCGCGTTCTCGATGACGTTGATTGCCGCGTTTGCGTTCTCTTTCGTCGTGACGAGGATTCTTTCGCCCGTGGAGCTCTTCAAGCCGAGTGCCTCGGAGCGCATATCGCCCATACCGACTTTGATTGCCACGTTTGCTTCCGAGCCGATGTGGAAGTTCAAGGACTTATCGCCGCTTGGGTTCTCTGCGCGCTGATACTGTTTGAATTGGTCGAGAGCCGCGTTGGCTGCCTTCTTGACGTTGCCGTCTTGGTCGAGGATGCTAATTGTCAAGCCAGCGAGCTGGCCTTTAACGCCCGCCGTAGCCGCCGCGACTGCAACGCCTTCTGTCTTGTCTGGGGTGTAAACCGCCCTGCCGAACTTATCTGCCGCGTCAGTGAATGCGCTTCCTGCGGCACCACTACTTGCTTTAGCCTTGTAAAGTGTTTGGGCACCTTTGAGCTCAGTACCATCCGAGTCGTCTGTAACAGTGAGTTCATAAGTATAATCGCCACTAACCTGTCCCTTATACTCAATTTGCAAGGTAACTGCCTGAGCTGAATAAGTTTCATTTCCCTCACTATCAGTAGTGGTCTTTTGGTAATACAACGTAGTAGTGTATGGATCACTTTGCGTAAGAGTCTGGATGTCGCTTGCGGCAAGGGCAGTGGCGTCATCGGCTGCACCTGTTTTGCTGAGTCCAAGACTACTAACAGCATCAAATGCATTCCCTGCTGCAGTGGCTCTAGTAGAATCGGCATATGACGTCGGGCTAGAGTTAGCCAACGTCACTGTGCCTGCAGATTCATAATTGTCAGTGTCTTTGGAAATATCATAGCTAGCTGCCGCAGCGGGATCCGCAATAGCCACAGCCTCAGAAATCTTTCCACCTGGGCCAGTAACGGCGTTGTCGGTGTTGCTTACACTGCCCAAGAGGTTCTCAAGAGTCATACTACCAACTGTGCCGCTGGTGAAATACGTCGTGCCATTTTGAACCCAAGAGACTTGATATTTGTCGGTAGTCTGAATACCGAGGGAGTCGCCAGCGCGGTTGTTAAGGGTAGTCAAAGCACTATCCTTAGCAGTCGCGATATCCAAGCTTTGGTTAAGTAAGATAGTCTTGGTTCCGTCAGCGTTGGTGACGTTGTTTTTGGAACCGTCAACGAGATATTTGCCGTTGAACTGCACGAGGGCGTTGTCGTCGATTTGGTCAATGAACTGGTCGATTTCCTTCTGAATGGTCTGGCGATCTTCGTCGGTGTTGGAGTCGTTGGCGGCGTTGATTGCCTTTTCCTTGAGTGCGCGGAGGATTTCGACGGTGTTGCCAACTGCGCCTTCTGCAGTCTTCATCAAGCTGGAGTCGTTTTGGCTGTTCTGATTAGCTTGATCGAGTGAACGAATACGAACACGCATACGCTCGGAGATTGCATAGCCCGAAGCGTCATCCTGAGCCGAGTTGATTTTCATGCCGCTGGAGACTTTCTGCAAGCTCTTCTGCAATGCGGTGGTGTTACCGTTGAGAGTGTTGAGCGTACGAACCGCGCTCATGTTGTTTTTTACTACCATACCCATTGTGATTTCCTCCTTGATCTTTCCTAGAAAAATTTTCCTTAGTCGACGGTTTCCTTTCCGCCGTCAAACAAACGAGCTCATCTGCCGTCCCGACCGTCGCCGGGCACAATGCGCCTCGCACGCGTAACGATTTGCCGCAGGTCTTCTCGCTTATTCTCTTTTCAAAAATCCGTGTTGCTGAAAACTATATCGTTGATTCCCTTCAAAACATTAAACTTTTAAAAAAATTTTTCTTGCGGCGCATTTTATCAAGAAAGCCGTTTCTAGTCAATAAAATCCTGCAATTCGTCAAGAGGTCTTCCTGAATTCTCCTGCCGTGTGACCTTCAAGGGTGGCTCGATATTCGCCGTCGGTTTGCTTAGTGACGCTGTATGACATGCTGGAGGTAACTGTTAGCTTTTTGTCGGTGGAATCGACGTAAACATCACCGAGCGGAGGCTTTATCGTGCTCGCGTCTTGAAGATAATCTTTTAAGTCGTCGGTTATGCTCAAGGTGCTTTTAGTGGTTCCGTTTTCCATTGCATAGATTGCCGCCGCCGTATCGAGTGTAGACAGGTCTGATTGAACTTTTGCGGTATTGGCGGAGGTCGTTATGCTATTGAAGCGCGGCACGGCAATCGAGGCGAGGATACCTATCACCATGACCATTAAGATAACTTCTAGCGTTGCAAAGCCTCGTTGATTCATTTTGCTCGCTCCTTTCATTTTTGCCCGATTGTAAATCATATCGATACAACCTTCAAGCAGTTGAAAAACTTTTCTTTTGCTTGTCCAAAAGAAAAGTTACAAAAGAAAAGGACACCTCGCGGGGGCGTTCCGCGCTATGAATCATCCATGATTCAAACGCGCGGCGGCTGCCGTCCTTGGCAGCCGGTCTCAAGCTTGCGTTCTGCTTTGTGCGTTCGCGGGGCTTATGCTTGTAAATTCGGCGCGTTTGGTTTATTATGATTAAAAATATTTATCGCGTGGAGGTAATCACATGGACGAAAAAATTTTAGACTGGGTGACGCTAGCGGAGAAGTTCTCCCAAAGCGGAGACCCAAAATCCATGCGCACCGTTGCACGCGAGATTTTCGAGCTTGATAAAAATTCTGCGGACGGGCTGGCACTCATGGCGGAGTCGTCTCTCTATCTTGGCAATATCGAAGAGGCAGAATCAATGGCGCAGTTCGCCTTATCAGTCGAGCCGGATCACCTGCGTGGGCGGCTCATCGCGGGCGGCGTGGCGGCTAAGCGGTTTGAACTCCGCGAGCAGTTAAAAATCTTTGACGCCGTGATTGACGACGCACACACAGAGCTTGAGACTCTTCAAACTAAGCTAAAAGATTTTCAACGCAAGCTCATATTGAAGCAGGGCAAGAAGTCTCCAGCCGACGAAGACTATCTTAAGCAACTGGACAAGAAAACTTTTATCGTACAGGCACTTCTGTTTAAGGCGTTGTGTTGGAATTCCAATGGTCTCTACTTGGCGGGCGAACCTGCACGGGCGGCGGCGAACCTTCTGGAGGCAAGCACGCTCACTGATGACGAGGCGCAGGCGGCGGAGCTTTACTCAAAGCATCTATTCCTGAAAAATTATCGTGACGTGCCGCCGACGCAAGCTAAGGACTTGGCGCGGAGATATAATTCGTTCTTCATTAGGGTTGTGACCTTCGCGCATGACAGAAGAGATTTCGACACGGAACGCAAGCTTCACATAGGATATATCTCGCCGGACTTCAGAGAACATGCCTTGGCAAATTTCCTGTCGCCGCTCCTTGATGCCTTCGACGAGAAAAATTTTTCTGTGACGTGCTACTCGGCAGGCAAAAAAGATTTCGTCACGGATAAGCTTAAAGCCTTCAACGTCGATTGGCGTGTTGTGAATGTCAAGCAGTCATTAGAGACGGCGCGTATAATCGAAGATGACGGCGTTGATATTCTGGTTGACTTGTCGGGGCATTCGCAAGATAGCTGTCTTCCAATCCTAGCGCACAAGCCCGCGCCCGTTCAAATTTGCGCACTCGGCTACACGGCGTCGACGGGGCTGGGGGCTGTGGATTATTTTTTATCCGATAAAGTTTGCTCGCCCGAACGGAATACGCTAGACACCTTCACGGAAAAAATCCTGCGGCTCGATACCTGTTGCCTATGCTATGCGCCGGGCTTGATTCGCGATATGCCCGATGTCCAGTTGCGTGCGCCAGTCTTGCGCAATGGCTTTATCACATTCGGATGCTTTAACAACTTCGCCAAGGTCAGTGAGGAAGTCCTTTACATGTGGCGGGCAATCCTAGACGGCGTGCCACGTTCGCGGCTGATTCTTAAGGGGAAAATCTTCAGCATAGACGACGGCAAAAAACTCGTCCGCGCTCGGCTCCTCAAGATGAACTTTCCACTTGAGCGCGTGGAGTTTCGACCCTACAGCCCCGACTACCTTGAACAATACGCCGACATTGACATTGCGCTAGATACCTTCCCCTACACGGGCGGCACGACGACTTGTGAGGCTCTTTATATGGGCGTGCCAGTCATAACGTTCAGGGGCAAAACGCACGGTGCGCGGTTGAGTTCGTCAATCCTAGCCGCCGCCGACGTTAAGGAACTCATTACCGCCAGCCCAATGGATTACGTAAAGAAGGCAATTCAACTTAGCCGACGCAAGGAATTAATCGCGGCGTATCATGTCGGCTTGCGCGAACACGTCAAATATTCCGCGCTTATGGACAAGCAGAAATATCTTCGCGAGCTGGAGAAAACTTATCGGGCGGTGTGGATTGATTGTTGCCGTTCGGCTTCCAACAAGAAATTCAATTCAACCTTTCTATCGATTAGGAGCTAAGGCTATGACGAGTTTAAATGACTTGAAAGAAATTTCCCTGCGGGAGCTCGGCGACGTTTGGTTCGGCAACGCGCAAGACGACACTGCAAAGACTGGAGTGACGGTCGCGATTTTCCCTAAGGGTGCTCGTTGTGGCGTAGACATAAGCGGCGGCGGTTCTGCGTCTCGTGAAACGCCCGTGATAAGTCCGACGACCGCGCCCACGCCCGTCAACGCGATAGTTTTATCTGGCGGCTCGGCTTATGGGCTGGCGGCAAGCGACGGAGTGATGACTTGGCTTGAAGAACGCGGAATCGGATTCGACACGGGCGCGGCTCTTGTTCCCATCGTCTTGCAGAGTTGCATTTACGATTTAGCTTATGGCTCGGCGGCGGTTCGTCCAAATGCGGCTATGGGTCGTGCGGCGTGTGAGGCGGCTTATCGGCACGAGGAATTTTTAAGCGGCTCGGTCGGCGCGGGTACTGGTGCGACTGTCGGCAAACTCGGCGGCATGAATCGCGCTATGAAATCGGGACTTGGCTTTTACGCTGTAGAGGTTGACGGCTTGAAACTTTCCGCGCTTGTCGTAGTCAATGCGGTAGGTGATGTTTACGACGAGCGCACAGGGAAAAAAATCGCTGGGCTTTTGACGGAAGATAGAAAACATTTCGCGGACTCCCGCGCCGAACTCTATAAGCTGAAGTCGCAAATTTCTCCCGCCTCAAATACGACGCTCGGCATAATCATCACCAACAGCAACTTTGATAAGGCGCAACTAACGAAAATCGCTTCCATGACGCGCAACGCTTACGCCCGCTCGATTAAGCCTGTCGGCACTTTCTTTGACGGCGATACGATTTACGCGGCGTCGGTCGGCGAAGTCTCTGCGGATTTAAACGTTGTCGGCACGCTTGCGGCTCAAATTATGAGCGAGGCGATTCGGCGTGCTGTCGATACCAATAAGCAAAGGGGAAATGACATTGAACAAGAACTCAGTTGAACTCTTAGCACCCGCCGGACAATGGGAATCGTTGGTTGCGGCGATTGACGCGGGCGCGGACGCCGTCTATCTCGGCGGCAAGGGTTTCAATATGCGCGTGCACAACAGCGACTTCAACTTTAGCGACGAACAACTTAAGGCGGCGGTCGCCTTGGCTCATGAACGCGGCGTTAAACTTTATATCACGCTCAACAACCTAATCAGCACGGAGGAGCTTGCGCCGCTCGAAAAATATCTGCGCTACCTCGATGACCTTCAGCCCGACTCAATTCTCGTGCAGGACTTAGCGGTTATAAATCTCGTTCGCAAGCTCGGCATAAAAATTCCAATGCACGCCTCGGTTATGATGAACACGCACAACAGGCAAGCTATCGAACTGCTAAAGACCTTCGGGATAACCCGCGTGGTCGTCGGGCGCGAACTTACACTGGCTGAAGTTTCTTTGCTAAAGGAGCGCACAGGCATTGAGGTCGAATATTTCATGCATGGCGACATGTGCTTTGCCGAGTCGGGGCAGTGCATTCATTCGGGCGTAGTCTTCGGGCAGAGCGGCAATCGCGGGCGGTGTATGAAGCCTTGCCGCTGGACGTATAAGCTTATCGACGAGACGACCGGCACGACGCTAAACGATTGGTCATACAAGCTCGCGCTCAATGATATGTGTATGTTCCGCAACATTCCTGACCTTATTCAAGCGGGCGTCACGAGCTTTAAGATTGAAGGACGCATGAGACCGCCCGAATTTGTTCGCCGCCTAGTCACGACTTATCGGCAGGAAATTGATTCTTACCTAGCCGACCCGACAGGCTACACCATAGACGAGGCGCGCTGGGATAATCTGTACCGCAACCGCGTCCGCGACTACACGACGACTTTTGCCTTTGGTGCACCGACGACTAAGGACATTGGCTTGACGGGCGAGCGCGAGCCACGAATTTTTTCCCGCGCAGTAGTCGAGCCTACCTTTGACGCTGTCGACGTTAAAAGCATCTTCGAGACGGAGCGGGCGATTAAATCTTCCACCAAGCCGAAACTGTCTGTAAGAGTCGCGACGCTTGAAAGTGCACAGGCGGCACTCGACGCGGGCGCAGATGTCCTTTACGTCGGCGGAGAAGTCTTTAAGCCTCTAAAGCCGTGGACGCTCACCGAACTAAAAAAAGCCGTCGCGATTGCTCACGGGGCTGGTAAGAAAATTATTATGGCGATGCCGCGCACGTCGAAGGACAAGGACTTAGCCGAGCTAGCGGAAGTCTTCACGCAAGCGATAGACTTTGACGGCGTACTTGTCGGGAACCTCGGCGCATTGAACTTGGTTAAGTCACTGACCGCCGCTCCGATTTATGCTGACGTGTCATTTAGCGTGTTCAATCCCGTTGCCGCAGAATTTTTGCAGAGCCTAGGAGCTGTGCAAGCGACCGCCTCCCTTGAGCTTAGCTTTGCGCAAGTGCGGAGCGTCGTCGAGGATTCACCGTTGCCAATCGAAATCATCATTCACGGCACGACCGAGTCCATGATTTGCGACCACGACTTTGCTAAGCTGTATCTGCCCGGCTATGACGAGTTCGCGACGCCTGACAAACTGAATCGACATTACGCGCTGACTGACGAGGCGGGCGAAGTTCATTCCTTGCGCGTCGACCAATTTAAGCGGTGGCATATCTTCTTCGGCAAGCAACTTTGTCTTCTGCCTTACGTCGAAAAATTTTTGGGCGCGGCGTCGCTTAGGATTGAGGCGCAGGATTATTCGCCCTCCGTCACCGCGCAGGTCGTCAAGCTCTATCGCCTAGCTATCGACGGGGAAAATTATTCCGCGTTCTTCGACGAGTACAAAAAAAATACGCCGAAGCTCGGCGCGGGAGTCTATCGTTTTAAGCTAAGCAAGAACTCAATCTGACTTTATGAAGCCGTCATGAACTGTGGCGGCTTTTTTATAAGTAAATATCTTGCCCGTTGTAGTTCTCGGTAAAAGAATTCTTTCCGCTTATTGGGTCGCATGACTCGATAAATTTTTTTACAAGCGGGTTCTGCCAACAATCGGAATACTTCGCCCAAATGTCTTCCACGTCATCGCGCAAAACATTCCCGATAACAAAAGGGCACGTGCAATCCAAACGAACATCACCATTTGGGCGGACAACTGCGCCGTCAAGTTTTTCACTAGAAAAATAATTCAGCTGTGTGCGCGGCGAAGAGCTTACCAAAATCGACAACTTATCCTTGTAGCGTTTGATAAGCTCATCAGTCGTCGAATAGAATCGATTGAGCTGTTCACGCGATAAAAAAATTTCCTTGTTGTCGAAGGCTCTGCCGCTGGGCATTACTTCGCCGATAACCAGATACGACGCGCCGAGGTTAATCGCCGTTTGAATGATTTCTTCCAAGTGTTCAAGTTCGCGAGGCGTGATGGTCGTAGCAATCCTAAGCGGAATACCCGCTAGCGCAATACGATACGCCGCATTAGCCGCCCGCGTCCAACTGCCTTTGACGCCGCGAAATTCATCATGCCGTTCGGAACTGCTACTGTCCAACGAAATTTGAATCCAATAGAAGCGATATTTTTTCAGGCGGTCGAGAATTTTTTGATTGAACAGCCAGCCGTTGGACACCAAATTAAAAACCGTGCCGTCGTCGTGGAGCACGTCCATAATCTCAAAGAGTTTATCGCCCAAAAGCAACGGTTCGCCGCCCGAAATCGTCACCTCTAACAAACCGCCTTTAGCAACCAGCTTTTTCGTAAAAGCAATCCACGCTTCGGGCGTCATGGCGTCAGGAGCTTGATTCTCGCCTGAACGATTGTAGCAGTGCTTACAACGCAAATTGCATCGAGTCGTAAGTTCAAACTGCATTGCGATAGGGAAACTAAACTTTTCGGGATAACTGCCCTCAGCTATCAAACGCTCTCTTTCTGCCTCAACTCTCTTTGTACTTGCCGCCTCGCGATTTAATCGCTTTTCTATCTCGTCCATAAGTCACGCCGCCTCCATGTGCAAAATTCGCTTATACTGCAAGTCTTGAATCGTGTCGATTAAGTCGTCAGTCAGCTGATTTTTTTCCACATCGTAGATTTCGTCAAGCTCGTTGACAATCTCTTGAAGCCGTCTTTGTCCGTTGCACAGTAGCAAAAAATCTTTCGCGACCTCGTTTAATAGGAAAAGTTTCTTTTGGCGGTTGACGACGACTAAAATTTCATCCTCTTCGCGTGTCTTCAAAGCCTCGACATGCGGAACCGACCCCAGCAAAATCTTTTTCACGACTGAATAACTTTCCGATTCCTTGTACATATTTCACCGCCCAGCTTGCAAAGTTTTTGGTTTATCCGAATCAGATGTGAAAACCGGCGTTCCCTTCTTCATCAACGAACGTGCGACAAATACTAATACTCCGTGAACAAGTGCTGCGTCGATTTTTTCTGCCATGTTAATTGCCTTCGGTGTGCGATACTTCTTCTTCATGAAAAATCCCCTCCATTATGAACTATAAAAAATCTTACGACTTCTTATAACACACACGGGGGAGGGGGGTAGCAAGAGAATTAAAAAATTTTTATGTGCTCCGCTCTCCTTGCTTGCCGACGTTTACGAGAATTCCAATCGACGCCATCGTGACGATAAGCGAGGTACCTCCGTAGCTGATGAACGGCAATGGCACTCCGACGACTGGAATAATGCCGCCGACCATGAGCAGGTTAGCTATCGCTTGCCCGACGACAAGAATCATTATTCCCATTGCAAGAACTTGCCCGTACTCGTCCTTAGCTTTGTTGGCGATGCGTGCGGCGTAGACTGCGAACGCGGCGAACAGCAGGAACACGAATATCGCGCCGAGGAAGCCGTTTTCTTGGCAGAAGATAGCAAACGCAAAATCCGTGTGAGCCTCCGGCAGGTAATCATACTTGCTGACACCGACGCCTAAGCCCATGCCAGTTAGTTCGCCCGAACCGATAGCCGAGAGCGATTGAACAGTTTGATAGCCGTAGTTCTGCGCGTCTGACCACGGGTCGTAGGTTATCTTCAAGCGTTCAAGTCGATACGGCTCCTTGATGATAAGCAATGCCGCCCCCGCGAGCCCCGCGCCGACCAGTTTATAAACGTCGTATTTCTCAAGCCCTGAGACGATTAACATAAGCATTGGAATTCCTAAGATAATACAGCCCGTGCCCATGTCGGGTTCCAGCTCCGTTAAAACGAACATTATCCCGATAAGCACCGCTTGCACGCTGAGGAGTTGCAGCCGCTGTTGAAGGCGTATCTTAAGGGAGATATACGCGGCGGCAAGCATTATCGCCACGAGCTTAGCCAACTCCGCCGGCTGAAACTGCACGACGACTAACGGGAGCCAGCGTCTTGCACCGTTTACGACAGGCCCGACGATTAGTACCGCAATCAACGCTATGACAGTGAAGCCGAGGATAGCGACTATCCACCTGCGCCAGACGTGATAATCAAAGTGCAAGCACACCGCGAACGCCATTAGCCCGATAAAGACGTTAAGGACATGACGCTTTAGGAAGAAATACGGCGTATCGAATTCAGCCTCCGCGAAGATGAAACTTGAGCTGAAAACATTAATCGTGCCGAGAATCAAAAGGACGAGCGTTATAGCGATAATCGCCTCCATGTCGTTTGTCCAAAAGCGTTTGCGTTCGCCGGGCGCGAGTTCTCTTTTCTGAACCTGAGCCATCTTAATCACCTCTTTTGCTTTGGTATTCGGCGGGCGTCATGAATTTCCCTTTAACACGCCGCGTCGTTAAACGTGTCGATTGATTGCTTAAAAAAATTATCCCCCGTCCACACTCGGAGGGGGATTTTTCTACAGGACTTTGTAAGTCAGCGTTGTGCGCCCGATTAAAATCTTGTCGCCGTCCCTAAGTTCATGTCGGCTTATCGGCTTTTTGTTGACGAACGTCCCATTCAAGCTACCTGCGTCGTAGAGAACATGCCGGTGCCGTTCGTAGGCAATGTAAGCGTGAATCCGCGACGCACTCTCATCACCTAGCACGAAATCATTTGTATTTTTGCGTCCAAGATAAATCTGCTTTTCGCCGAAGACAAGCTCCGCTTTTTTAAAATCCGTGAGAACAGCTAAGTTGTATTCAACCTTGCGCGGCGTGGCAGTACGCATAGTCTCGACGATTTTGGCTTTGTTGGCGATAATCGTTTTGTCGTCGTCGTTAGAATTCGCATTGGCAATCAGCGTTTGACTTAGTACATCATTTTCAAGATTAATCGTGTCCTCTTCCTGCTCGGTGTCTTCAGTATAGCTCGTGACGATAACGATAGCCTCTTCACCGGCGGTCATCTTCTTTAGCTTTATCGAGAGCTTGCCGTCCATGAAACAATCTTCACGGATAACCTTGCGTTCAACAGCCTCATGCAGAGCTTTAATCAAACGCGCCGCACTCAAGCGGTGGCAATCTTCTTCGCAAAGATAAATCGTGTAAGAGTTCGGGACGAGGTTTTCTTTGTTCTTCTGCTTAGTGACCTCGCGTTCCAAGGCTTTAATCAATTCCTTTGGCTCAAGCTCGCCGCGCCGCTGAAAGAGATTGGACAGCTGACTTGTTATCACGCTAGCAAACTTCAACTGCGCCACCCCCAAAAAAATTAGGAATTAGGAATAGGGAATGGTAATGAACAAAGCCTTCCAAATCCCTAATTCCAAACTCCTAATTGCTTTTCAAACCAGTTCGATTATAACCATGGGTGCGGCGTCTCCGCGACGAGGCGCAAGCTTATAAATTCTGGTGTAGCCGCCCGCACGTTCGCTGTATTTTTCGGGAATCTCCTCGAAAACTTTATGAACAACTTCCACGTCTGCGACGAGATTTATAGCTTGACGGCGTGCGCTAAGGTCTCCGCGTTTGGCAAGCGTGATGACTTTTTCCGCGAATTTGCGAAGCTCCTTTGCACGAGCCTCTGTCGTCTCAATGCGTTCATGTTTAAAGAACGAGCTTAGCAAACTCCTAAACATCGCCTTGCGTGCGCCGCTATTCCTTCCGAGCTTTCTATAACTCATTAAGTTTCCTCCTTCCTGCTTAATCGTCCGAGTTCATGCCGTTCATATTCGGCGAAGGCTTAAACGAAACGCCAAGTTGTTGCATCGTGTTCTTAATTTCTTCAAGAGACTTGCTTCCAAGGTTGCGGAACTTTTTCATCTCTTCTTCGGTCTTGTCGACCAAATCCGCTACAATGTGAATGCCCGCCCGCTTAAGACAATTCGTCGACCGGACAGACAACTCCAGCTCTTCGATAGGCTTGCTCAGATTTTTATCCAAAGTCAGCGTACTGTCATCGGCGGCTTGTTCCTTCACAGAAGTTTCTTTGATATCTTCCATTTCCTCGGCGGCTACGGTATCCATGCCCTGGAAAAGTTTCATATGGGAGATAAGGATAGCCGCCGCCTTAGCAACAGCTTCTTCGGGACGCAACGTGCCGTTTGTCCAAACTTCCAGCGTCAGCTTGTCGAAGTCCATTTCATTGCCTACGCGGGTATCTTCTACGTTGTAATTGACACGCAGAACGGGAGAGAAAATCGAATCGATTGGTATTGTGCCGATTATGTCATCGGGATTTTTATTTTTCTCCGCCTGATCGTAGCCACGTCCATTGCGAGCCGTCATCTCTATTTTGAGCTTGCCCGTTTCGTTGAGCCACGCGATATGCAAATCGGGATTAAGAATTTCAATGCTTGGGTCGCAGTCAATGTCGTCGGCTGTAACTTCCCTGCGTCCGCCCTTGTGCACGCCGTGCTTAATTTCTTCTTCTACGTCAACATCAATTCGCAAGGAATAAGTCTTCGGAGGAGTTGCGGCAACTTGTGCGAAAGGCTGATAAGGTTGATTTTTCTCGTCGTCGACCTTCAAGCAAAGTTGTTTGATATTGAGCACGATATTAGTTACGTCTTCGCGAACGCCAGGAATTGTCGAAAACTCATGAAGCACGCCATCAATCCTAATCGACGTGACTGCAGCCCCTTCCAACGAAGAAAGAAGCATTCGACGCAGACTGTTGCCAATCGTTATTCCGTAGCCACGACCGAGAGGCTCGCAGACGAATTTGCCGTAATTGCCATCGTCGCTAACCTCAACCATTTCAATCTTCGGCGGCTTCTGTTCATTCTTTTCGTTGTCAATCATTCAGTAAATCCGCTCCTTTCACAGAAAAAATCTGCCGGAAATCTCGGATTATCTGGAGTACAACTCAATAATGGACTGTTCATTAACGGGAATATCGCTGATGTCTTCGCGGATTGGGAAACGCGTAACCGAACCTTTAAGATTTGCCTGATTGGAATCAATCCACGGTGGCGCGCTCAAAGCGTTGTTGACTTCCTTAATCGCCTTGAAAATTTCTTTGCCTTGGCTCTTCTCGCAAACTTCGACGATATCGCCGACGCTGACCAGTGCCGACGGAATATCGACGCGCTTGCCATTAACGGTAATGTGACCGTGGCGGACGAATTGCCGAGCTTGACGGCGAGTGTTAGCAAAGCCCATGCGGAAGACGACGTTATCAAGGCGGCGTTCAAGGAGAATCAAAAGGTTTTCGCCAGTGACGCCGGGCATCTTCTTTGCTTTCTCGTAATAGTTGCGGAATTGACGCTCAAGCACGCCATAGATAAATTTTGCCTTCTGCTTTTCTTTGAGTTGCAAGCCGTACTCGCTAACTTTGCGGTTCGCACGCTGTTGACCTTGATGTTTTTTATCGCCGACCTTGCGCGAACGACCGATAACCGCCTGTTCAATTCCGAGTGCGCGGCAGCGTTTTAAAGCGGGTGTTCTATCAATTGCCATATTTGCACCTCCAAATTAAACTCTGCGACGTTTAGGCGGACGACAGCCGTTGTGCGGGATTGGCGTCACGTCTTTAATCATGTTGACTTCAAGCCCCGTTGCCTGAAGCGAACGGATTGCCGCCTCACGACCTGCGCCGGGTCCTTTAACGTAAACTTCGACTTGCTTTAAGCCGTGTTCCATAGCCGCCTTAGCCGCAGTCTCAGCAGCCATCTGCGCGGCGAACGGAGTAGATTTGCGCGAACCTCTAAAGCCAAGCCCGCCGGCTGATGCCCAAGAGATCGCGTTGCCGCTTTTATCGGTGAGCGTGACAATCGTATTGTTAAACGTGGAGCTGATATGCGCCACGCCGTATTCTATATTCTTGCGAACTTTTTTCTTGGCGCGGACT
>ODAJ012136113.1_pt1 | contig 14569 bp, 9 predicted proteins | sample 1539241 | NCBI WGS metagenome assembly ODAJ01 (sample SAMN02144231, study PRJEB22623) | gut metagenome | biome: sheep rumen | host: Ovis aries | place: New Zealand
TTTTTTTGCGGGAAAGGACAGAGCATGGCGGAACTGAGAGAAATGGATGAATTCTATATGCGGCGGGCGCTGGAGCTGGCTGAAAAGGGCCGCGGATGGGTATCTCCCAACCCCGTGGTCGGGGCCGTGATCGTCCGGGACGACGGGACGGTGATCGGCGAGGGGTATCACGAGCGGTACGGAGATCTGCACGCAGAGAGGAACGCGCTGAAGCACTGCGCGGAATCGCCTGCCGGTGCGACCATGTATGTAACTCTGGAGCCCTGCTGTCACCACGGGAAGCAGCCTCCCTGCACGGACGCGATTCTGGAAGCCGGGATCAGGCGAGTGGTCGTAGGCAGCGGCGATCCGAATCCGGTGGTCTGCGGCAAGGGGATTCAGATCCTCAGGGACCACGGAGTGGAGATCACGGAGGGCGTCCTGAGAGAGGAATGTGACAGGGCCAACGAGATGTTTTTTCACTATATCCGGACCGGAACGCCCTATGTTGTCATGAAATATGCCATGACTCTGGATGGAAAGATCGCGGCTTTCACGGGAAAGTCCAAATGGATCACCGGAGAGGCTGCAAGAGCGCACGTCCAGGAGCTGCGGCGTGACCTCAGCGGGATTATGGTCGGCGTCGGAACGGTGCTGGCAGACGATCCGCTGCTGACCTGCCGCCTGCCGGATTCGAAGAACCCGGTGCGGATCATCTGCGATACGCATCTGAGGACTCCTCTGGATTCCAATATCGTGAAGACCGCGGGTGATGTGCCGACGATCTTCGCGACCTGTGTGACTGATCCGGAAAAAATCGCGCGCTTTGAGGAAAAAGGATGCAGGATCCTGCAGGTCAAAGCCACGGACGGTCACCCTGACCTGGCGGAATTGATGAAAAAGCTCGGAGGGGAAAAAATTGACAGTATTCTGCTCGAGGGCGGAGGCACGCTCAACTGGTCAGCCCTCAGGAGCGGTGTTGTCAACCGGGTGATGGCTTATATTTCCCCCAAACTGTTCGGCGGCGCCTCAGCCAGGTCCCCGGTCGAGGGACGGGGGGTGATGGATCCCCAGCTCGCCTTCATGCTGAAGGATACTCAGATTTCAAAAATCGGGGATGACTATTTGATCCAGGGAACGGTGCGAAAGGGCAGCGCAGGCCGCAGGAACAGGATGGGAATCCTGTGCTGAATCCCGGAAAAGATCGAGAAAAGCAGCGCGGCAGGATCCGGGCATAATAGAAAGAGGAAAAAATGTTTACAGGAATTGTAGAAGAGATGGGAGTCGTCCGACAGATCAAAAAAGGACGCGCCTCGGCAGTGCTCACGATCTCGGCCCAAAAAGTGCTGGAGGACGCGCAGATCGGAGACAGCATTGCCGTAAACGGAATCTGTCTGACAGTGACAAGTCTGGGCAGCGATTTTTTTACGGCGGACGTCATGCATGAGACACTGCGCAGGACTGCCTTTTCGAGACTGAGTCCCGGAAGCAGGGTAAATCTGGAACGGGCTATGGCGGCCAACGGCAGGTTCGGCGGCCACATCGTCGCGGGACATGTGGACGGCGTCGGGATCATAACCGGGACGCGGCGCGACGACAACGCGGTCTGGTACACCATGCGGGCAGAGCCGCAGGTGATGAGATATATAGTGGAAAAAGGCTCGATCACGATCGATGGAATCAGCCTGACTGTCGCGGAGGTGGGCGCACAGACATTCTCTATTTCAGCTATCCCCCACACAGTGAGCGTGACCGTCCTGCAGGACAGGAAAAAGGGCGATCCTGTCAATCTGGAGACGGATATTATCGGTAAATATGTGGAGAAACTCCTGTATGCCGGACCGCCGGCGGGCAATCCGGACGGGCAGGAAGGAGCGGACAGCGGGGGCTCCGCAAAGGGAGGCTCTTCAGGAAAAGCCTCCTCATCCGGCGGAATCACCAGAGCCTTTCTGATGGAGAATGGCTTTTAATCGTACCTGGTATGCGGCACTGTCCCACGGCGCTCAATCAGAATGATGGAAAAAGAACTGCAGAGGTGGATAACCGCAGCCGCAAGAGCTGCATGGGCGGTGAAAGACACTGAGAGAAACAGCCTCTTAAAATGGCATATTGACATATTGAATTAGAACTTTTTTTCGGAGGAAAATGTGATGAATGAATTCAAGGCAATCGAACAGGCACTGCAGGACCTTAGGGACGGCAAGATCATTCTGGTGGTCGATGATCCCGACCGTGAGAATGAGGGTGATTTCATCTGCGCGGCGGAATTCGCGACGACAGAGAACATCAACTTTATGGCCACCCACGGCAAGGGCCTGATCTGCATGCCTATGGCGGAGGAGTTTGTCCGCAAGCTCCAGATTCCCCAGATGGTCAGGACAAACACAGACAATCATGAGACTGCTTTCACAATCTCCATTGACCATGCCTCGACGTCTACCGGTATTTCCGCCAAGGAGCGTTCCGTGACAGCCATGGCTTGTGTTCAGGATGATGCCCAGCCCGGTGATTTCCGCAGACCCGGCCACATGTTCCCTCTGCTGGCCAAGCCCAACGGAGTCCTGGAGCGGAACGGTCACACGGAGGCGACCGTAGACCTCTGCAGGCTGGCGGGGCTGAAGGCATGCGGCCTCTGCTGCGAGATCATGCGGGAGGACGGTACCATGATGCGGACCACAGAGCTCAAGGAGCTCGCGGAAAAATGGGGCCTCACTTTCCTCAGTATCAAGGAACTGCAGAATTACCGCAAATGCCATGAGAAGCTTGTGGACCGCGTCGCGGAAGTAAATATGCCTACCAAATACGGCGATTTCCGTGCCTACGGATTTGTCAACCGCCTGAACGGCGAGCACCATGTCGCCCTCGTGAAAGGCGACATCGGAGATGGAAAAGAAATTCTCTGCCGTGTCCACTCCGAATGCCTGACCGGCGATACCTTCGGGTCCCTGCGCTGTGACTGCGGCCAGCAGCTGACCTCGGCCATGACCCAGATTGAAAAAGAAGGCCGCGGAATCCTGCTCTACATGAGGCAGGAGGGCCGGGGAATCGGCCTCATCAACAAGCTCCGCGCCTACGAGCTCCAGGAACAGGGTATGGACACACTTGACGCGAACCTGGCCCTGGGCTTCAGGGGAGATGAGCGTGAATACTTTATCGGCGCCCAGATCCTGCGTGAACTCGGAGTGAAGAGCATGCGCCTTCTCACCAACAACCCGGACAAGGTCTACCAGCTGGAGGAATTCGGCCTGGAAATCTCGGAGAGAGTTCCGATCCAGATGAAGGCCACACCCTATGACGCCTTCTACCTCAAGACCAAGCAGAAGAGAATGGGCCACATGATCAATATCTGACCTGAAATAATCAGCAGATTAAATCAACAGCAGATTAAATAATCAACAGATTAAATAATCAGCAGATTAAATCAATAGCAGATTAAATAATCAGCAGATTAATAGTGTATTTGAATAAAGAATGGAGGAATTGATACTATGAAGACATTTGAAGGAAAAATGGTTGCAAAGGGAATCCGCGTCGGCATCGTCGTCGCACGTTTCAACGAATTCATCACATCCAAGCTTCTGGGAGGAGCCATGGATGCACTGGTCAGACACGACATCAACGAGGATGATGTCGATGTCGCATGGGTTCCCGGCGCCTTTGAGATTCCTCTGATTGCAAAGAAAATGGCAAAGAGCGGCAAATATGATGCCGTGATCGCGCTGGGCGCGGTGATCCGGGGATCTACCAGCCACTATGATTATGTCTGCAACGAGGTCTCCAAGGGCGTAGCTGCCGCCTCCCTCGACAGCGGTGTGCCCGTCATGTTCGGCGTAGTCACGACCGAGAACATTGAACAGGCAATTGAGCGTGCCGGCACCAAGGCGGGCAACAAGGGCTATGACTGTGCCCTCGGCGCTATTGAGATGGTCAATCTGATTCGTGAAATGGGTGAGTGATCGTCTGCTTTTGTGTAAATAGATCGGATCCGGCCGAAAGTCCACACACGTATGAGCTCCGGAAGAGCTCCGGATGAGCCCCGGATGAGTCTTGGAAGAACTCCGGATGAGCCCCGGATGAGCCCTCGGAAGAGCTCCGGATGAGCCCTGGATGAGTCTCGAAAGAACTCCGGATGAGCCCCGGATGTACCGGAAGAATAGAAAAATTAAAAACAGCGGATCCGGCCTCAGGCATTTTTACCTGAGGTACCCTGGCTATTTCGAATGCTCAGGGACCGGATCCGCTGTATTGTTTTTATAGCAGAAATTGGTGTATCAGACCCCTTTTCAGATCAGGGTCATCAGATCCACGTAGTCATACTCGAGCGCGTCGGCGACGTTTTTGTTTGTGACCTTTCCGTCGTAGCAGTTGACGCCCAGAAGGATTGCCTGATTGTTTTTGCAGGCCTCTTCCAGGCCGGAGTTGGCGATCTGCAGGCCGTAACTGAGTGTGGCGTTGGTCAGGGCTATGGTGCTGGTGCGGGGCACAGCTCCGGGCATATTGCCGACGCAGTAGTGCACGATGCCTTCTTCGATGAAGATGGGGTCGTCGTGGGTCGTCACTTTGCTGCTCTCGCCGCAGCCGCCCTGATCGATGGCGACGTCCACAAAGACCGCGCCGTTTTTCATCTCGGGCAGATATTTCTTTTTGAAGAGCTTGGGAGTGGAGCCGCCGGGGATCAGTACGGATCCGATCACGAGATCCGCGTCTTTTACGACGCGCTCAATGTTTTTGTCGGTGGAGACCAGGGTCTGGATGCGGGAACCGAACAGGTTGTCAAGCTCCTCGAGGCGCTTGAGGCTGATGTCCACGATCGTCACGTTTGCGCCCATTCCAACAGCGAGTCTGCATGCGTTGGTGCCGACTGTACCGCCGCCCAGGATGACCACGTTGGCCTTGGGAGTGCCGGGGACGCCCGCGAGAAGGATTCCCTCGCCGCCGAAGCGTTTCTCCAGATATTTGGCGCCCTCCTGGATGGAGAGACGACCCGCAATCTGGCTCATGGGAGCCAGGCAGGGGAGTGAGCGGTCTTTTTCCTGCATGGTTTCATAGGCAACAGCTTTGACCTTACCCGCCAGAAGGGCATCCGCCTGGGGCCTGTCGGCAGCCAGATGAAGGTATGTGTAGAGAATCAGTCCGTCATGGAAGAGAGGATATTCCTCCTCAAGGGGCTCTTTGACCTTGACCATCATCTCGACGTTTTTCCAGACATCCGCGGGATCGTCGATCATGGAAGCTCCGGCAGCGACATATTCTTCATCCGTGAAGCCCGAACCTGTGCCGGCTCCTTTTTCGATGAGGACTTCATGGCCTGCTTCGATGTAGGCGTGGACGTTGTCAGGGGTGAGGCCCACTCTGAATTCATTGTTTTTGATTTCTCTTACACAACCGATCTTCATTTCTTAAGACTCCTTTTCAGATTGATGCTGCAGATCTGCACCGGAGGCCGGGCAGAAAAGCGAAAGATTTCAGTCCGGAAGGGGACCATATGCAAGTGAGCTGAGACAAAAAACAGGCAGCCGGCACGCGGTGTATTTTCCGGTCTGCGCCTTTTTTGTCCTTGCGGGGCCGGATCCCTGTTCTCCGTTTAGTCACTAAGAAAATTATCAATGGATGAGTGGTGCAAATCAATGGTCTTTATTTGGTCAAATGACCAAATTATGACTGAAAAAAGTCTGTCACATTTGACGGGACTTGCCCGGTCTTTTTTGCTGCTTACTGCTTTTTACAGGATTTTTACAAGCCTTTTGCCGGATTATTGCCGGATTATTCCCGGTTCTTTACCGGATAGACCCGGTAGGGAGTTTTTAGCGGATAGGTCCGATAGAAAGATTTTTACCGGATTTTTAGCGGATAGGTCCTATAGAGTTTGATAAGAACTATGTTGTATGGTATACTTCGAAATCAGAAACCACTTATTTACCGGTTTCGAATCTGCATTTTTTCTGAGTATAAAAGTTTAAAAAATTGAAGGTTTCCTGAATATATAATTGCAGGCTGCTTTAGAAAACATTAACAAGTTTCCTGCTATAAATTGAGAAAGAGAGTGGTTATCTTTTATGGACGATGGCAGTCGATCTACATGGCTGATTGTTATTTTACTGCTTTTTGCCGCCATGCTGTTCGCTGTAATGGAGACAGCATTTGCGTCGGTCTCCCGCGTGCGACTGAAAACAGGCGCGGAGAACGGGGATAAAAGGGCAGTTAAGGCTCTCTATGTGACAGAAAATTTTGAAAGGGCGATCACAACGCTCCTGATCTGTACAAATATAGTACATCTTGCCACCGCCTCGATCGTGACGGTCTATGTGACCAGACGATGGGGTGTCTCGGCAGTCTCTATCTCAACCCTGGTTACCACGCTGGTAGTGTTTTTCTTCGGAGAAATGCTGCCTAAAAGCATTGCGAGAAAGTACAGTGAACCCCTGAGTCTTTCGACGGCAGGGGCTCTTTGCGTGCTTATGGCGGTTCTCCGTCCTCTGTCTGCATTATTGTCCTGGATCGGCAATGCGTTTGCGAAGTCGGCAAAGGGGGACGAATTAACATCTGTCACTGAGGATGATCTCTACGATATCATTGAGGATATGGCGGAAGAGGGCAAAATCGACGAGGAACAGGGAAATCTTATTTCTTCCGCGCTGCAGTTCGGTGATGTCACTGTGGAGAGCATTCTGACGAGCCGGGTCGACGTGGCGGCGATCGATATCGATATGCCTCAGGAAGAAATCCTGGCTTTCATCAAGGAGCAGAACCACAGCCGTCTGCCGGTGTATGAGGGGACGATCGACAATATCATCGGAATCCTCCATATCCGCCGCTATATCCGTCATTATATCCGAAAGGGAGAAGCCCTGGATGTACGCCCCCTTTTGTATGATCCTTATTTTATCCACCAGTCTACCAAAATCGATGATCTGCTCCAGATCATGTCGCGCAAGAAGATCAATATCGCGGTGGTCACAGATAATTACGGCGGGACTCTGGGCATTGTCACGGATGAAGACATTCTGGAGGAACTTGTGGGCGAGATCTGGGATGAGGACGACCGCGCGGTGCGAAATGTGGTCCCGATGACGGACGGCTCCTACAGTGTCAATCCGGAGGAGCATGTGCTGGATGTCCTGGACGAGCTGGGGATCCCCTATACTGAGGATGAAGAAGAAGAGATCGGCCGTAAGCTGATGAATGAGCTGGCTTATGAGGTGTTTCCCCAGATTCCGGTCGCGGGAGACAGTTTCAAATATCTGGGGATCGAAATCTCCGTTCTTGTCATGCGCCACAACCGCATTATGCGTCTGAAGGTGAGGAGCCTTACAGAGGAAGAACTGCAGAATGACCGGGATGCAGCTGCCCTGGCGGGAATCGATCCCGAGACCGGGCGCTTTATCAGCGAGGACCGCAGCGGGGCGAAAAACGGAGAGGAGAAAGAGCACTCTTCGATTGAAACTATGGATTCCGGAGACGGCAGGTCGGAATTTTCGGAGGAGGACGCCCGCGCCTTTGCGGAGGGAAGAGCCTACCAGATTCATCAGGTGCAGGGAAAGCATTATTCACGATCCGTATCCCAGAACACGCGGTCTGCAGCCCAGAACGCGCGATCCGTATCCCAAAACAGCGCACGGGAGAGGAGGTGACGGAAGATGACACTATTTTATGTTTATATAGCTGGTATTATCTTATGCGTTGCCTGTTCCGCCTTTTTCTCGGCATCCGAAATGTCCTTTTCGTCTTGCAGCAAGATGCGTCTGGAACACCGCAGGGACAACGGGGACAAGAGCGCCGGTATCGCTGTGAAAATCCGGGACAACTTTGACGACGCTCTCTCAACGATCCTGGTCGGCAACAACCTGGTCAATATCGCGGCTTCTTCGATGGGATCCCTGGCTGTGATGGCAGTCCTCAGCGACCAATACACCTGGGTTTCGACTCTTGTGATCACAGTCGTGGTCATCATTTTCGGCGAGACGATTCCCAAGATCACTGCCAAGAAGAATGCTACACGTTATGCCAGGGTCTTTGCCCGTCCTGTGCGGGTGCTGATGATCATTTTAAAACCGGTGACTTTCATCGTTGTCGGGCTTGTGAATCTGATCACGCGGCTTCTGCCGGACCTTTCGATCGATGACAGCGATGAAGCTCTGAAGGAACTGCACACCATGGTCGATATGGCAGAGAATGAGGATGTTCTGGATGAGGATGCCTCGGAGCTGGTGAGCGCCGCGATCGACTTTTCCGAGATTTCCGCCTCGGAGGTGATGACTGCCCGCGTGGATATTGCTGCCATTGACATTGATGACCCCTGGGAAGAGATTCTTCAAATGATTGAGACATCTCCCTTTTCCCGGATTCCGGTCTACGAGGACAGCATTGATCATGTGATCGGCATTCTGTCCCTGAACAGGATCCTCAAGGCTATGATCGACCGCGACAAGGTGGAGATCAGAAAGATGCTGATGCCCACCTGCTATGTCTACAAAACAATGAAACTGCCCGCTGTGCTCTCATCCCTGCGGAACTCCCAGCAGCACCTCGCTGTTGTCACGGATGAATACGGCGGCACTCTGGGAGTCGTCTCCATGGAGGATGTCCTGGAGCAGCTGGTCGGTGAGATCTGGGACGAGACAGATACGGTTGAGCGCGACGTTGTGGACCAGGGAGACGGTCTCTATGAACTCGACGGAGATATGACCATCTCCGAGTTTCTGGAGCTTCTGCACTGGAGGAAAAGTGACTTTGACTTTGATTCCGAGACTGTTGGAGGCTGGTGCATAGAGATCAACAACGGCTTCCCCAACGTCAACAGCACTTTTGAGTATGACAATATCAGAGTGCGGATCACTGAGATTTCAGAGCGCCGCGTCCGCCGTGTGCTTGTGCAGCGCCTGTCCTGATTCCGATCTGCCGAAATGAAAAATCACACAAAACCCCGTTTTTGCGCAGGCAGCGCATGACGGGGTTTTTAATACCTGAAAAAACGGATAAATGATGTATTTGTAAAGATTCATTTTTTACCGGTGGTTCTTCTTATTATTTCAGCGGTCCGGCGTTTTTTCCATCGGCAGCCAGGTGGTTTTTTTCACCGGCGGTCCTCCGGTGAGGCATTCAGACAGGCGCGAAATCCATTTTCGTCAGGGAGCGGGAGAGGAAGGAAGCAGGATCGGCATCCGGGCTGATCCAATCAAAGGCATCTTTCTGCGCCAGGATCAAAGGCATGCGGTCGTGGATCTGTGACAACTCAGAACCGGGTTCCCTGGTCAGGACCACAAAGACCGGGAGTCCGTCCTCGATCCTGTACAGCCCGCACAGCCATGTGATATCAGAGAGATTCTGCTCTCTGAGAAATCTGAAAAAATCACCTTCGGGAAAAACCGGTGCGGCTGCCGGCAGCCTGTGTGTTTCTGGAGAAATCCCATCGAGATAATTCTGCAGGGTATACTGGTTTTCTTCTTTTTCCATAGCAATCTCTGTCTGTGCGCGCAGCTGTTCCGACATCCGGAGAGCATTTCCCGGACAGATCGCAAATTTCTGTCCGGCTTTTTTCCGCCCTTTTTCATCGACGAAATGATTCCACTCGAAATAACAGGAAGCCGGGACGATGCAGCGATGCCGCAGCCAGGCGTCACGGAAGGAAGGCTTTTGAGCGGCAGTCTCCACTCTGGCATTGACCACAAGCATGCTGCGGTTTTCGATAGTTCCTCTCTGGCCCACGGGACCGCGCCCTGCGAGCCGGAAACCCCACCTCATGGGATAGACTTCCGGATTCCTGTTCCGGTCAGGCGCCAGGACAGGGACGACATCTGTGGGGCGGATTTCTCCGGAAGAATGGAGAACGGAGGCGGCGCTTTCTGCCGGGGAGATTTCGCCGGAGAAATCCCGGCCTGGGGCATCTGCCTGCTTGTTGAGCAGGAATCTCTTCAGAACGGGAGACCTTCTTGCTTTTTCCGCGATCAGCTCCTGAGAGGGGCTGCCGGGTAAGATATAGAATCTGGTACACATATCTGATTGTATGACCTCCCTTTCATCTGAATCGTCCGATTTCCTGCTGCAATAATAAATCGTCCGCTTTTCCCGCTGCAATCATAAAAACGTCCGCTTTTCCTATTACAGTCATTAAATCGTCCGTTTTCCCTATTGCAATAATAATAGCATAAAGGATACACAAAATGCCTGTGCCGGGGAAATCGGCTGATATTTAACTGAGCTTCAACTGAAATCTGACTGAAACCCTGATGAAACAGCGGACAGAAACAGCTGAGGCAGCGGGTAAAAGCAGGGGAAACAGTCTCCTGGTCAGTGTTCTGAACGCAGGAAAACAACAGGTAAACTGTCTCACGGACAGAGGTCAGGGACAGGAAAATGTTACAGAACAAATCTACATATAATTCATTCTTGCGTGATTATTAGTGCGAAAAACCGGGCTTAACCAGGGAATTAAGATGAATATTAATAAATACCGGTTAAGTCTTGTAAAATGTAACAAAAATGTTACAATATTTTTATCGCACAGTGTAAAGCCGCCGTATGTATTTTGACGGAGGTCATTGTGTGATGTCTTTTTTCTATATATGGATTTTTTTAAAAAGAATACCGGATCCCTCACGGATAGACCGTGGGATCAGCTCATTTCCGGCAGGCTGTCGGAGATGGTCTTACGGAGCGGCGGTAAGGAAAACGGCTTGCGGCTTATGCGGACTGATTCTTAAGTCCGCCGCAATTCTCCTGGTTCTCATCCTCATGTGCGGCTGCGGAAGGAGTGCGTCGGAACCCGTTCTTGAGCCTGTTCCCACAGCGGGCGGAAGCTTTGATTTTTCGAGAGGCGATGAAAACAGGGGAGAAGAATCTGTTGGTTCTGTCCGGGTCGGGGAGAAGCGGGAGGAATCTTTTTCCGGCTCAGTCCTGAATGGGAAAAATCTGGAAGAGAAATCTGCCGGCTCTGCAGAAGATGCGGAGAAGCGGCATGAGAATTCCACCGGATCTGTGTCAGAGGATGGGAATCTGGAAAAAGGGGAAGAGAAGTTCCCCACGGGGTCTGCGAAAGCAGGCGCGGCCGGCGCCGTGGCAGAATCAGAATCCGGGAATTCCGAAAGTGGAGAGGAGATTCCGGAGGAAAACGGGGCTTCAGGTGAGTTGACAGTCCACGTCTGCGGGGCGGTGAAAAAAGAGGGAGTGTATTCGCTGCCGGAGGGCAGCCGGATCAGCGACGCAGTCGAGGCGGCCGGCGGATTTGATGTAAAGGCGGATACTTCCTTTTTGAACCTGGCTATGAAGCTGGAGGATTCCTGGCAGATTCGTGTACCGACCGTGGAAGAGGCGAAGACGCTGAGAGAAAAAACGGGTGGAGCTTATGACGCGGATTCTTCATTTTTCACAGGAGTCGGAAGGAGTGCAGTTGTCAGCGGAACAGGCACAGTTGTTTCCGGAGGGTCTGCAGGCGTGACTGGTGCCTTTGTCTCCGGAGGATCTGCGGGCGGAACAGGTACAGAAGCCCGGAATCCGGAGAAGGGAAGCGGCTCACCTGACGGCGGGCAGAAGATCAACATTAATACGGCATCCGAGGAAGAACTGACCGGGATACCCGGAGTAGGAGAGAGCAAGGCAAAGAGGATCGTCGAGTACAGGGAACAGAACGGAAGGTTCGAATCGATCGAGGATATCATGAAGGTCACCGGAATCAAGGAGAACAGCTTTCGGAAAATGCGCGATTACATCACTGTTTGATCCAATCAGAGGACGATGCGCGAAGAAGAAAACATTCTTTTGAAGGAGAATCTTTTGACGGAGAAACCTGCGCACCGATGTGCCCGGGTAAGATGTAACAGAGCGTGAAGTAAAGACCGGGGGATCAGTGTGTGCCGTGAGGGCACAGGACCTTCGTACGGATGATAGATACGGAAACAGAAAAGGAGAAATGAATGGCGGCAAAAGTACTGGTCGTTGATGATGAAAGAATTATTGTGAAAGGGCTTCGATACAGTCTGCAGCAGGAAGGCTATGAGGTGGAATGCGCCTATGACGGTGAAGAGGCAGTCAACGCTATCAGGGAAAAGCATTTCGATATTGTTCTTCTGGATGTCATGCTGCCGAAACTGTCCGGTTTTGAAGTTCTGCAGCAGGTCAGAGAGTTCTCCGATGTCCCGATCATCATGCTCACTGCCAAGGGCGATGACATGGACAAGATTCTGGGACTGGATTACGGCGCGGATGACTATGTGACCAAGCCTTTCAATCCCCTGGAAGTGAAAGGAAGGATCAAGGCTATCATACGGCGCACATCCCGCAGCAGGCAGGCGGAGGTCATGAATGAGAACATTATCGAGGTCGGTGATCTGCGCATGGACATGGACAATCGCCGCGTCACGCTTGCTGACAAGGAGATCAACCTGACCAGCAAGGAATTCGAGCTGCTCGAGCTGCTCGCGACCCACGCCGGCAAAGTCTACAGCCGCACGACCCTTCTGCAGATGGTCTGGGGAAAGGATTATCCGGGAGATGTGCGCACAGTCGATGTACATATCCGCCGTCTCCGCGAAAAAATCGAGCACAATGCCTCCGAGCCGAGATATGTACAGACCAAGTGGGGCGTCGGTTATTATTTCCGCAGCCACGAGAGGTGAGATCATCCGTTTTTTCATTGCCGGTTTGAAACAGAACCGGCAATTTTTAGTCCCATGCGGGCGGTGCGTTTCTTTTTATTCGCAGTGATTGGAATATTTTTGGAGTGATTGTATGAGAGAAAGATTTAAAAAGATCATGGATAAGCTGACTTTTTTAAAGAGTCTGCGAGTGATCTTTTTTATCATTATATTTCTGGTCGGTGTGGTGCCCTGTATCATTGTTCAGAACGGAATTCTGCGCGATTATGAGAGCCGTGCGGTTGAACTTCGCAAGGGTCAGGTCAAGGGACAGCTCCGCTCGCTTGCAAATCATCTGATCAGCAGCAATTACCTGGTCAACCAGGAATCAGGGCAGGTCGATGCCCAGCTCGCGGAGTTCGCGACTCTCTATGACGGACGGCTTCTGATCATTGATCCATCGCTGACGGTCGTAAAAGATACATATGGTTTCTCGGAGAACAAGACGGTCGTCTCTCAGGACGTGATCAGCTGTCTGACAGTGGAGGGCAGCAGCGGAAGTGAGAGCTACGACGCCCAGTACGGTTTTATCGAAATCGTCATGCCGATCGTGGAGACGAGATCCATGCGGGACCTGGATTCCTCAGTCCATGTCGGCGACCTCAATGCAGCCTATAAGACCCAGGCCAGCACGGTCAGGGGTGTTCTGATCGCCAGCACTTCGACAGAGTATATCCAGCAGACCAAGGAAATATTGAGAAGAAAAGCTCTTCTGCTGCAGATCCTCATGCTTATCGTCGTCTTCATTGCTTCCATTCTGATTTCCGGCGCCCTGGTGCGGCCCTTCGAGGTTTTGTCCAGGGATATCCGTGAAGTCAAGGAGGGGTATTCCAACGAGCCCATCAGCGCGCCTCAGTATATCGAGACCATCCATATAGCGGATGCCTTCAACAACGTTCTGGGACGGATGAATGCCCTGGATCAGTCCCGCCAGGAGTTCGTCGCGAATGTGTCGCATGAGCTCAAGACGCCGATGACTTCCATGAAGGTTCTTGCCGCGTCCCTCCTGTCTGAAGAGGATGTGGACCCGGCGGTATACAGGGAGTTTCTGGAGGATATCGACCATGAGATAGACCGCGAAAACAAAATCATCTCGGATCTTCTGGTCCTGGTAAAAGAAGACAGGTCCGACACGGAGATGGTGGTCCAGAGGACGGACATCAACGAACTCGCGGAAAGTGTGATGAAGAGGATCAGGCCTATCGCCGAGCTGCGTGATATAGAGCTGACGCTGGTCAATAAAAAAGAGGTGTTCGCGGAAGTGGACGCGACCAGGATCAGCCAGGTTATGACCAACCTGGTGGAAAACGCGGTCAAATATAACCGGGTTCACGGCAAGGTGGTCATGACAGTGGACGCAGACCATCAGTACTTTGAGATGTCCGTCATGGACAACGGCATCGGCATCCCTGAAGAGGCACAGGGACGTATTTTTGAACGCTTTTACAGGGTGGACAAATCCAGATCCCGGGAAATCGGCGGCACGGGACTTGGTCTTTCTATTACCAAGAGTTCGGTGCTCCGTCACCACGGCACGATCACGGTTTCCAGCAAAGAGGGCGAAGGTACTACCTTCGTGGTCCGCATTCCGCTTCGCTATTCCGCCCAGCCCATGGAACTGAGGGTGGGTGAACAGCGCAGGCAGATCTCCCGCCTTCTTCGGGGCAGGAGAAATAACAACGCCAAGGAACAGTACATGGAAAAGACCATCCACGTTTCCCGCAGCAAGTCCAAGGACGGCCCGGTGGGAAAAACAGCGGAAAAAACAGCGGAAAAATCTGCAGACCAATCTGTTGAAAAAACAGCGGGAAAATCTGCAGACCAATCTGTTGAAAAAACAGTGGGAAAATCTGCAGACCGATCTATTGAAAAAACAACAGGAAATGCAGTGAAAAAAACAGCAGATAAAACAGTGGGGAGAACAGGGAAAAATGCAGTGAAAAAAACAGCAGATGCTTCAA
>ODAJ011876320.1_pt1 | contig 14565 bp, 9 predicted proteins | sample 1539241 | NCBI WGS metagenome assembly ODAJ01 (sample SAMN02144231, study PRJEB22623) | gut metagenome | biome: sheep rumen | host: Ovis aries | place: New Zealand
GTACGGATCTCGCAGATCAGCGCATGGGTTAATGGAATTGTTTCCCGCATTTAACGGGGTGATATTGATCCTGTTATAGAACCGTTTCGACATTTCGATCGTCATGAAGTCTCCTTTCCCGGACGTTGTCCGAATGTTCATAAAATGTGTCGCCGAGAACCGGATCCGCTGCGGAAGCAGCGCATGTTGATCCCTTGTCTGAAGCGACAAGGGTATAGTAACACAAAAAATAAACCATGTCATTATACTGATGGTATAAAAAACCAAAGTTCACAAAAAGTCCTCAATATGGTATATTCTTCAGGAAATGTTTTTTCTCCGGTGGTTTTACCGGAGGAAATATACACGGATAATGGAAATAGAAAAATAGAAATACAGAGAGTGAGATCCTATGGATAAACCGATGGAAAAGGAAATACGAAACGAGCGCCCGGAACGGGCGGTGCTGGTGGCAGTGCAGCTGCCCGACCGGCCGGATACAGGACCGCTTCTCAGGGAGCTGGGAGAGCTGGCGAAGACGGCGGGAGCAGAGGTTGTGGGGACACTGACCCAGGACAGAGACCGGTTTGAGCCCGGAACCTATCTCGGCACCGGAAAGCTGGAGGAGCTCAGGGAGCTTGTACTCTCCGTAAATGCGGATCTGGTGATCACTGATGACGAACTGTCTCCTGCACAGCAGAAGAATCTGGAGCGGGCGCTGGATGTACGGGTACTGGACCGGACGGCAGTGATCCTGGATATCTTTGCGGATCATGCCAGGACCAGCGAAGGTAAGCTTCAGGTGGAGCTGGCGCAGCTGAGATACAATCTGTCCCGTCTTACCGGACAGGGGACCGCCCTGTCCCGTCTGGGGGGCGGTATCGGAACCCGTGGTCCCGGTGAGAAGAAGCTGGAGCAGGACCGGCGTGCGGTACGGAACCGCATCGGCCAGCTGCGGCGTGAGCTGGAAGAGGTAAAGGCCCACCGGGAGCTTACCCGGAAGGAACGGACGAAGAAGGGAGTTCCCGTAGCCGCAGTGGTGGGCTACACCAATGCGGGGAAGTCTACGCTGTTAAATGTCCTTACCGATGCCGGCATCCTGGCAGAGGATAAGCTCTTTGCCACACTGGATACCACAACGCGTCTGCTGGAGCTGCCGGGAAAGCAGCAGATCCTCTTGACGGATACCGTAGGGTTTATCCGTAAGCTTCCCACAGAGTTGATCCGGGCCTTTCGAAGCACCCTGGAGGAGGCTTCCTATGCGGATTATCTGATCCATGTGGTGGATGCTTCCGATCCGGAGTGGGAGACCTACCGGAAGACCGTGTATGAGACCCTGGATCTGCTGGAGATCCGGGAGAAACCGGTGCTCACTGTGTTCAATAAAATGGATGTGGTAGAAGGTGAGATCCACCTTCGGGACGAACGTGCGGAGAAGACGGTACGTATTTCGGCCAAAACAAAAGAAGGACTCGATCAGCTGACCGAAGCCCTTCTGGAAATGATCCGCGGAGGAAAACGCAGGATCGAAATGGTTCTTTCTTTTGAGCAGATGTCCATCCTGTCCGAAATCCGGAAGAAGGGTGAGCTTCTGGCGGAGGAGTACCTTCCGGAAGGCGTAAGGATCGAGGCCTATGTACCTTCGGAGCTGGCAGGTAAACTGGACCGTCTGAAAGAATAGCTGGAAACGCCGGAAGGCTGAATGGACAAGGATTGGAGCCGCCGGATGGATCAGCGGATCTCCCGGATAACCTGAAAGGCTTCCGCATATTTCCGGCAGATGGTGCTTCCCCGGTGCATGGCCAGAGCGCGGAGCGCTTCAATGGACCTTGGATGGGGATAGTCGCAGAGCTGGCTCTTATGACATTCCATGGCACGGAGCTTGGTCTCGATCTCCTCAGTGATATCCACATACATGGTGGGGATGAAGAGATTGTCCGCCGAGGGGGTGTTCCACTCGGTTTCGGAAAGGGTCTCATAGGCGTAGATCGCCTGAAGCTTTGGGAAGGTCACCGGCCGGAGGGCCACCATGGCTGCTTCCACCACCATCCGGTGATCGATATGCATATCTCCCTTGTGGGGAAGAAAAACAACATCCGGGTTGAGGGCCAGAAGCTGCTCCTGGAATGCCCGGTTCAGTTCCGTGGTCTTCATTTCCCGAAGACCTACCACGGGAAGATCCATGAAGTGGGTCTTTACGTTCATCATTTCATGAGATGCAATGGCCTCGCGCTTCTGCAGCTGGACCATTTCGTTCTGAAGGTCACCGGCAGTTACCTCACAGACGGTAACGTTGTGGCCTTCTTTTGCGTATTTGGCCATGGTCCCGCCCACGCCCAGGATCTCGTCATCATTATGGGGTGCGATCACTACGATATTCATATTCGCTGTATCCTTTTCTTTATATCTAATGGTTGTTCTGCGCCTTGGCATCTGTAAAAAGATTCTTTCCGTTAAATTCTTCCCGGTCTCCGCCTACGCGGTATTCTGCGCCGGAGATGGCTTCCCGGAGGACGGCAAAGAGCATCTGAATGTCTACGGACAGGCTGCAGTTCTCGATGTACCAGATATCATTTTCAAACTGATCGTTCCAGGTCCAGGTCTTCATGGGCTTAAGGGGAACCAGGGCAAATCCGGGACGGACCAGATGCCGTCTTCTGTGCCGTTTGGTATAGAGCGGCATATATTTCACCAGAAGGGGCCGGGGGCCGATGATGCTCATCTTACCGGTAAGGATGCAGAACAGCTCCGGAAGCTCGTCCAGGGAGAACCGGCGGATGAATCTGCCGAATTTGGTGGAACGCTGTGCCTCCGGCAGAAGATTTCCGTCTTTGTCGGTGGCGTTGGTCATGGAACGGAATTTATACAGGCGGAAGGGCTTACCCTTGAGTCCCGGCCGTTCCTGAGAGAACAGGATGGGTCTTCCGTGGAAGATGAGCTCCAGTACGGAAATGAAGAGGAGCAGCGGAGACAGAAGTATGATGGCAAATCCGCTGAGGAAGATATCCAGAAGGCGTTTCCCCACCAGGGTATAAAAGGTTCTTCTGGGCTTTGGAAGAGCTTCGGTTGATCTCTGTTTCTTTTCGTTCATAGGTCTCTCCTTGATCCTGAGAATGGTTAGTGTGCGGGGTTGCCCTTCACAACGGAATGGGGCTCCACGTTCTTTGTCACCACGGAACCCATGCCGATCCTGGCGCCGTCTTCGATCCGCCGGCCGTCCCGGATGGTGCTGTTTCCGGAAATGAAGACCTGTTTTCCCGTGGAGGAGCTGCCGAACATGATGGTCTCTCCAACCACAAAGGTATCCTCGCCAAGAACAACATTATGCGAGATAAATGTACTGTTGTCAATCTTAACTCCTCTTCGGAGGATGGTCTGGTCAATGGCCCCCCGGGCGATAACGGTCAGGGCGCCGATCTTCACATCATCTTCAATGATGACGCTGCCGAACTGGGGCATGGTGAGGGCGCTTCCGTCCTCATCCCTGTCCGTTGACAGGCCGTCTGCGCCGATTACCGTATTCTCCCGGATGGTGATCCGGTTTCCCATATGGATCTCTCCCACCAGCCGGGCGCCGGAGCCGATGTAGCAGTCGTCCCCCATTTCCACCTGGCCGCCGATATAGGCGCCGGGCAGGATCCTGCAGTTCTTCCCGATGCTGGCGGTTTTTGCGATGTAGGCGCCCCCGATGATGTCGAATTCCTCCACAGGAGGATCGTAGGTGATGCCGTTATCCCGGAAAAAGGCGCAGTAAGCGTTCTTCGGGTTGGGGGAGGGAACTACGGCGTGTCTTTCCTTAAGCGCCACCGGCACCGGTTCTGTATCGGGCCAGAAGACAAGACAGGAGGAACACTTGAGGAAGGCGTCTGCATGGGACAGATAGTCCGCGATGATGAACATGACCGCATTGTCCTTGGGATGGTTCAGAGAGGCCGGCCGCAGGATGGGAAAATCCTTCCCGGGTACATATTGGGATGCATCGATCCGGAAATAAACGGGATCGGTCATTTGTTCCTTGTTCATTGTTCTTCCTCCCATTGATCCAGAAATTCGGTCAGTCGTTTACGTTCCTTTTCGATGATCCGTTTATCCTGAGACTGGAGTGCCATCTCGAATTTCCGGATCTCCGCCTCCAGGATATCTCTGTCCTGTCCCAGGCATTCCTCGTAGAGCCGCTCGCTCCGGAGAAGGACCAGGCTGTTCTCCTCCTGTTCTCTCGGCGGGATCTTCAGATAGGCCAGCTCCTGAAGCCTTGCTTCGATCTCTTCATCCGTCATTTCCACATACTGTCCCTTGATGATGCAGCGCTCCTTCTTGCCGGTGGAAACGGATTTTACTTCTACCTCCAGGATGGAGTTGATGTCATAGGTGTAGGTCACATCCACAGCCTCCACGCCGGCCTTGGCCCGGGGCACGTCGATCTCCAGCATTCCCAGCAGGAGATTATTCTTCGCGATCCGGCTTTCGCCCTGAAGCACATCGATCCGGATCTTTGTCTGGTTGTCCCGGGCGGTAAAGAACCGTTCGGTCCGGCTGGCGGGAATGACGGTATTTCTTTCCAGGATGGGACAGAAATGTCCGCCCTCCTGATACCGTTCTCCCAGATCCACCACAACCTCTGTACCCAGAGTGAAGGAGCATACATCCGTAAGGATCACCTCCCGGATGGATTCCTTCCGCTCCTTGATGGCTCCCTGAATGGCAGCCCCCAGAGCCACCGCTTCATCGGGATTGATGGTGGTGTCCGGGAAGGTCATGAAGAGCTTGCTGACAAATTTACGGATCCCCGGGGCTTTTGTGGCCCCGCCCACAAGAACGATCTTGTCTATATCGGTGATCTTGAGCATGGCATCCGAAAGGGCGCGCTTCACCGGGATCCGGATCTTCTCATAGAGATTCTCGCAGTGCTTTTCGTATTCCGTCAGGGTGATCTCCGTATTGATCAGCTGGTCGCCGATCTTCGAGGCCATGACCGCCTTCGCCTCGTCGGTGAACTTAAGCTTCGCCTTTTCGGCCTCACGGTACACCATGGCCAGCTCCTTCAGGGAAAGGGCTTCTCTCCGGAGCTCCGGATTCTTTTTAAAGAACAGCTCCTCCAGCACCCGGGTAAAATCCTCGCCGCCAAGATAGTTATCCCCGGCAACGGCTCTTACCTCAAGGATGGGAGGAAAGTAATCCAGGATGGAAACGTCCAGCGTTCCTCCTCCCAGGTCGAAAACCAGATTCTTGGCGGGCTTATCCTCGTTATACAGTCCGTAGGCTATGGCTGCCGCAGTGGGTTCGCTGATGATCCGTTCCACCGTAAGCCCGGCCAGCTCGCCGGCTCTCCTGGTGGCTTTTCTTCGCATGTCGTTGAAATAGGCAGGGACGCTGATCACCGCTTCCGTCACCGGCTCTCCGAGATAGGCTTCCGCGTCCTCCTTAAGAGAGCGCAGGATGAAGCTGGAAAGCTCCTCTGCCGTATATTCCTTTCCCGACAGATTGTATTTCCGGTCGCTGCCCATGTCCCGCTTGAAGGTTGCGGCACAGGTGTTGGGATATAATTGCATTCGTTCCTTGGCGGTCCGGCCGACGTAGACGGTTCCGTCCTCGTCGATGCTGACTACGGAGGGGGTAAGATGCTCTCCCAGACGATTGGGGATGATCTTAGGACCCTCATCCGTATAGACCGCAGCAAGACTATTGGTTGTACCAAGGTCAATACCGATTATCATTTCCGTTCCTCTTTTATTGCATTGATCGCCGCATAGAGCTCGGCGTCGGTGTTATTGATGGCCAGGGCGAGCTTATAGCTTTCCAGGGCCTGCTCCGGAGCGCCGGACATTTCCAGGATGTTTGCCCGGGTAAGAAGCCGGTCGTAGCAGTCAGACTCGCGGCAGAAGCTGCAGAGCGGGAATTCGCACATTTTCTCCAGCATGGCTTCCGCCTTCTCCGGAAGACCGATGAGATAATAATATTTGGCCATTTCGGAGTACCGAAGGGGCCTGGAATTCGGGTAGGCGACGCAGGCCTCGATGGTCTTGTTGGGGGACACCAGATGGTTGATGCAGTCCTTCGCCTTCGCTGCCGCTTCTTCGGCTTTTCCTGCCCGCATGAGGGCTTCCGCCAGCTCCAGCCGGAGCTTCCCCAGGATATATAACGGTTTATCCGGCGGGAGGGTCTCCTCACGGAAATGTTCCGCCTGCTTCAGATGCTTTATGGCAGCTTCGTAGTCGCGGCGCACGAACATTTCATGGCGTCCCAGTTCCCGGTAGATCGAGGAGATATAGCGTTTGTTCACTTCCGGGGCAGGATCGATGGAGGATACGGAATGCTCTGCAAAATCCAGAAGATCCGCGTAGGATGCTTCATATTCCGGATAGTTCTCCATGATATAAAAGATCTCCATGATCCGGACCTGATTGGCGGCGAGGGAAGCGTAGCAGTCCGGTTCACCCGCCGGATAGTCCCGGAAGATCTCACTGATCCCCTTGCAGGTCTTCTCCGGACCTTCCTTCTGAAGGGCTCGAAGCAGATAGGTCTGGATGATGTCGCATTCCCGGAGGGCATTTTCATAATCCCGGTTCCGCTTATAGAGCTTGGCCATGGTCTCATGGGTTCCGGTGTTATCCAGATGGAACTGCTCATAGTAGGCCAGGGCGTAGTCGATGGCTTCGCTGTATCTTCTTCGCATTTCCAGGAAGCGGATGTAGTTTCGCTGCAGGGCCGTGTTGATGGGATTTCCCTCAAGCAGTGCATTTCCCTTCTTGAAGGCTTCCTCCGCCTCGTCGTAACGCTTCAGCATCATCAGGGAATAGGCCACAACGTTATAGGCGTAAATGTCCCCGGGATCATCCTCCACTGCTTTACAGCCTGCCTCCAGGGCCTTCTCGAATTCGTTGCCTTCGATGTAGACCAGACCGAGAGATATGTAAAAATATGCGTTGGCCTGATTATCCAGCTGCTTCAGGGAATGATCTACAGCGGCGCGGTAATCGGCCATATCCTCTGTATCCGCAAAGGAATCCAGATAATAGTCCGAGATCTTCTCGTGGGCAGAGGCGTGCCCTTCGTCCAGGACCAGCGTCTTCTCGAAATATTTCAGGGCTTCGTCCTTCTTCTTCTGTCGCTTCAGGTACATGCCGTATTCATAGAATACATCCGGATCATCGCTGAAGAGCTGCAGCATATTCTCGTATTCCGGGGCTGCATCCTCCTTCAGGGCTTCCAGAATATCGGTCTTTATCCAATGGGCCTGACGGGACAGGTCGTTTATGCTGATGGACTTCTCGGTGATGACCATCGACTCCTTAAGGAGGTGGCTCAGGACCTCGGGATCCTTCTGCTGCAGCCCAAGATGATAAAGGGTCATGGCATATTCGTTATAGAATTCCGAAGGGTTCTCGATATCGCAGGCTTCACTGTCCATTTCCGGCATGAGCTTTTGGAAGATCTCCTTTGCGGCAGCGTAATCCTTTTCCCGCTTCAGCTTCCTGGCATGCTCCAGGGAAAGGGCCATGCTGTTTATGCCGTTTCTCTCCGCAACCTGCAGCATCTCATCGAACAGGTCACTCCGTTCATAGATATTGTAGACCTTTGCCGCATAGACATAGGCCTTGGGATAATCGGGGATCATATCCACCACATTCCAGAAATCCTCGATCACAAGCCCTGCATTTCGCCCGTAGAAGGCAGCCTCCTGGCGGAGAGCATAAGCAGCGGCGTAATCCGGCACCCGTTCGATGAGGCCGTTCCAGAGTTCGATGGCGGTTTCATAGCGTTTTTCTTCATTGAGCATCTGCCCCTTGATGGCGGTATAGCGGATCTGTTCGTCATCCCGGAGGGAGCGTGCTATGGCCATGTCCATCAGGGCAAATGCCTCGTCCGGTTCTCCTTTCTCCTTCCTGCTGAGGGCAAGGAGATAGTAGCTGTAGCCCAGTCGCTCCAGGCGTTTGTTTTCCTCCGCCGTAAGCTCTTCCCCGGCCTGTTTTCTCTCGTAAAGGGGAAGAAGATAGCTCTGCCATTTTAGAAGATGGGGCTCCGCTTCTTTGATCTGTTCATTTTTTATGTAGCACCGGGCGTACAGATTGTAGTAGGAGTATTCGTTCTCCTCATCCGGAACGATCCCCTTAAGGAGCTCCAGGACTTTATCCGAATTATCCTTCCTGAGGTAGCACCAGCCGGCTTCGATGGCGGACCGAACATCCCCCGGGTTCTCGGCTATACATTTCTCATAATGGGCCAGCAGCTTTTCATCCACCAGGTCCACAAATTCCTCGATGCTCCGGTTCTGATCCGCGAACTCCAGAGCAAGGAGCACTTCCTCATCCGCCTTCTCATAATCGCCGGTCATGAAATGATAGATGGACCGGCCGAAATTGGCAAGGACATAGTGAGGCTCGTGGGAGAGCACCCGTTCGAATGCATCGAGCACGAAGCGGATCTCCGAAGGGTCTTTCTCCCCATCCTTGTACCAGGTCTTCACGAGGAAGAAGCCCATATTCGCCAGAGAGAAGTCGTCCAGGACGGGTATGGTCTCCGGCGTAAGGAAATGCAGAGCCACAGGAAGTCCTTCCGCATTTCTGTCCGTAAAATCCAGGTAGCGGAGCAGTGCCACCATCTCAAAGGGATGGTAAATGTGGGAGCTCCGGAGACTGATCAGTCTTGCTGCAAACTCGTCCAGGATCCTGGGCACATTCTCCGGAGGTGTGAATTTGTTCAGCACCGCACTGAAGAGGTGATAGAGTCCCGACACATTCCGGATATATTTGTCGGTCTCCGGGATATTGCTCTCATCCTCGTAGTGCATTTCCGCGGTAAGCGGGATATCGCATACCGGAGCAAAGTCCAGCTCGCTTCTGGGGATGATGGCGTCGTAGGTAAAGTAATCCGGTTCGTTGATGTGGCTCAGGATGAAACGGATGTAGTTCTCGGGAAAGACCTCCATGAGGGCCGCGGATTCATCCGTGATCCGGAAGATCTCATCGAAGAACTGCCATACCCGGGTGGGATAATGGAAATGCGTCTGGGTGTAGACAAGGAATTCCTGACGGACCTGATCCACGGTATCCAGTCCCTGGATGAGGGGCGTGTCCGCCCATTTCTTCCAGAGGGAAAGGTCTCTCCGGGAAGGGATATCTTTATAGATCGAGTCGGCATCAGCCATGAGCTGCTCCAGGGGAGTAAGCTCTCCGGGTCGGGCTTCGGCATTATCTTCGCTGTCCTTCCTGCGGTTCAAAAGCTCCACGGCCTTCTCATAGGCCTCCCGGAGCATTTTAAAGCCTTCGGGATCATCCTCCGGATTTGTGTGGAGGAGACGCTGCCGGTAGGCTTCCCGGACCGCTGCCTCATCTGCCGTATCCTCTATTCCCAGTATTTCCCATACCTTCTTCTCGCTCATGTTCTGCCCTTCCTAAGTCTTCCCGGCGCATATGACCTCAGTCTGCTACGCGGTAAATCATACCACGATACGGAAAAGATGTAAAATAGCAGAGGGTATAATTCAGTAAAAAAGATTTTTCGGAGATTGAAAAAAGAAAACTTACTCTGTTAAAATGAAAACAGGTATGGTAGAATGTTTGCCAAGTTTGACGGACCTGAGCGGTCGAGGAGGAATGAAAGATGAAAGCATATGCTGAAATGACGAAGGATGAGCAGAAGGCGGAGCTGGAGCTTTTGAAGAAGGAATACCGAAAGTTCCAGGATATGGACCTTTCCCTGGATATGAGCCGTGGAAAGCCCTGCCGTGAACAGCTGGATCTGTCCATGGGAATGATGGACGCGCTGAATTCCCAGGTGGATCTTTGCTGTGAGGACGGGACGGACTGCCGGAATTACGGCGTTCTTACCGGTATCCATGAGGCAAAGGTGCTGATCGGGGATATGATGGAGAACAGCCCGGAGAATATCATCATTTACGGTAACTCCTCCCTGAATGTGATGTATGATACAGTATCCCGCGCCTATACCCACGGTATCCTGGGAAATACCCCCTGGTGCAAGCTGGACAAGGTGAAGTTCCTCTGTCCGGTACCCGGCTATGACCGGCATTTTGCCATTACCCAGTATTTCGGCATTGAGATGATCCCTGTACCCATGAGCCCCGAGGGCCCGGATATGGATATGGTGGAGAAGCTTGTGGCTGAGGATGAGGCCATCAAGGGAATCTGGTGCGTTCCGAAGTATTCCAATCCCCAGGGCTATTCCTACTCCGATGAGACGGTTCGCCGTTTCGCAAGGCTGAAGCCTGCGGCAAGGGATTTCCGGATCTTCTGGGATAATGCTTACGGCATCCATCATCTCTATGATGATGACCAGGATTACTTGATCGAGATCCTGGCGGAGTGCAAGCGTGCAGGCAACCCCGATCTGGTGTATAAATTTGCATCTACCTCCAAGATCACCTTCCCGGGCAGCGGTATCGCCGCACTGGCTACCTCCCCCAACAATCTTGAGGATATCATGAACCAGCTGAAGAATCAGACCATCGGTCATGACAAGGTAAATCAGCTCCGTCATGTCCGCTTCTTCAAGGATATTCACGGAATGGTAGAGCATATGCGTAAGCATGCGGATATCATCCGTCCGAAATTTGAGGCCGTGGAGGAGATCTTTGACCGCGAGCTGGCAGGCCTGGGCGTTGGCGAGTGGACCAAGCCGAAGGGCGGCTATTTCATCAGCTTTGATGCTCTTCCGGGATGCGCCAGGGAGATCGTATCCAAGGCAAAGAAGGCAGGGGTTACCATGACCGGCGCAGGAGCAACCTGGCCCTACGGAAAGGATCCTCAGGATTCCAACATCCGTGTGGCACCCACCCTGCCGCCCCTTGAGGATCTGAAGACCGCAGCTGAGCTGTTCTGTCTGTGTGTCAAGATCGTAAGTCTGGAGAAACTTCTGGGAGAATAATATGAAACCTGACATTCTTTTTGAAGACGAATACCTCCTGGCGGCGGTGAAGCCCTACGGCGTTCCGTCCCAGCCGGATACCTCCAATCGTGAGGATCTTCTGACGCAGCTGAAGAACTATCTCTTCGACAGAGGGGATACGGACGGGGAACCCTACCTGGCGGTGATCAACCGTCTGGACCGGCCGGTGTCCGGCATCGTGCTCTTTGCAAAGACCGAGGAAGCAGCAGCGAAGCTTTCGGACCTGACGCAGGAACGGAAGATAGAGAAGAGCTATCAGGCCGTGGTCCGGGGAGAGATCCCGGAGGATCAGGGAACACTTTCCGACTGGCTGTTATTTGACAAAAAGAACAACATTTCCAGGGTCGTGCCGGAAGGCACCAAGGGAGCGAAGAAGGCTGAGCTCTCCTATGAGGTGCTGGATGTGATCGATACCGATGAAGGGACATTTACTTATGTCCTGATCCGGCTCATGACCGGACGGCATCATCAGATCCGCTGTCAGTTCGCCCATGCGGGTCATCCTGTCTGGGGGGACGTAAAGTACGGTCCGGATAAAACCACCGGGAAGAAGCACAGGCCGGAGATCGGGCTGTTCAGCACCCGGCTGGTCTTCACCCATCCCTTTACCGGAGAAGAGGTTTTCCTTCACCGGGAACCGGAGGGGAAAGCCTTCGATCTTCTGGATGCAGAGGATCCTGACTGGTAAATCAGAAAATGTGATACAAAGCGGCTCTGTTCCAGCGCTTTTTGCCGGATGGAGCCGTTATCGTTATTCTTACAGAAATATCGGATGGCTGCCCGGGACAAAAGCCCGGGGGCATCTTTGGAAAATGGAGCGTGGAAGGATGGACAACCGGAACATCACCATTCCGCAGGATGTCCTGTGGATCCTGAGAAAACTGAATACTGCCGGTTATGAGGCTTATGTTGTGGGAGGCTGCGTCAGGGATTCCCTTCTGGGACGGGAGCCTCACGACTGGGATATTACCACAAATGCACAGCCTCTTGAGGTAAAGGCGCTGTTCAAGCGGACCATTGACACCGGTCTGCAGCACGGTACTGTAACGGTCATGAACCACGGCGTGGGCTATGAAGTGACCACCTACCGTCTGGATGGGGATTACAGCGATCACCGGAGACCGGAGGCCGTAAGCTTTACCTCGGATCTTAAGGAGGATCTCCTCCGGCGGGACTTCACCATCAACGCCATGGCCTATCATCCTGAGGAAGGACTGAAGGATTTCTTTGACGGCGTGAAGGATCTGGCCGAAGGGGTGATCCGCGCGGTGGGTGACCCGGATGCCAGGTTCAATGAGGATGCTCTCCGGATCATGCGGGCGGTGCGCTTTGCCGCGCAGCTGGGCTTCAGCATCGATCCCGCCACAAGAGAGGCGGCGAAAATCCATGTGGAGGATCTGAAGTATGTCAGCATGGAACGGATCGAAACGGAGCTTACTAAGCTGATCTGTTCGCCCCATCCCGAGGAAATGGAGGAGCTCTACAAGCTGGGCATCACCCGGGTGGTGCTTCCGGAGTTTGACCGGATGATGGAAACGCCCCAGAATACCCCCTATCATTTTACGGATGTGGGACACCACACCATCGTAGTGATGCAGCATGTATCCCCCACGAAGGTGATGCGCTATGCGGCGCTGCTTCATGATATCGCAAAACCCCTCTGCAAGACCACGGACGACACCGGGCAGGATCATTTCTTCAATCATCCGGTGAAGGGCGCGCCCCTGGCGGAGGAGATCCTGCGGAGGTTAAAAATGGATAACCGTACCATTCAGGACGTGTGTCAGCTGGTGCTGTGGCATGATTTCGGCATTACCGGGGAGATGACTCCCGCCCGCTTCCGCAAGGGCATGAGCAAGATGGGCATCGAATATTTCCCCCGGTATATGGAGATCCGCCGGGCAGATATGGAAGGACAGAGCAGCTTCGAGCGGGAACAGAAGGAAGCTCAGCTGGTTCGGATGGAAGAGCTTTACCGGGATGTACGGGAGAAGGAAAACGCCCTTTCGGTCAAGAATCTGAAGATCCGGGGAAATGACCTGATGGCCGCGGGGATCCCTGCCGGCCCGAGGATGGGAGAGCTTCTGAAGGCTCTTCTGGAGGAAGTGCTGGAGGATCCGGCGAAAAATCAGCCGGAATATCTGCTTCAGCGGGCGAAGGAACTCAGCAAATAAGAGTATACCAACAAAAATGTAACGATTTTTTGTCAAAATTTATGGAAATGAAGGAAATACTGTCATTGAATCTTCCCTTTTACTTTGTATTGTGATAGAATATTGAAGATTTTGGAAACTGAAATGACTATAGCCGTTTTTCGGTAGAATCGGGAGGAGCACCATGGCGGATTACATCAAGGCCTATGAGTCGTGGGTAAACAGTGATTTTTTTGATGAGAAAACGAAAGCGGAGCTTCAGTCCATCGCGGGAAATGAAAACGAGATCAAGGAGCGCTTCTTCTCTGAGCTTGAATTCGGTACCGCGGGACTTCGCGGCGTCATCGGCGCCGGGACCAACCGCATGAATATTTATGTCGTTGCCCGTGCTACACAGGGACTGGCAAATTATATCCTGTCTAAGAACGGACAGGACAGAGGCGTGGCCATCGCTTTCGACTGCCGGCATTTCTCGCCGGAGTTTGCGGATATCGCAGCGAGAGTTCTGGCAGCCAACGGGATCAAGTCCTATCGTTTTGAATCCCTTCGTCCCACACCGGAGCTGTCCTTTGCAGTACGTTATCTGGGCTGCATCGCAGGTATCAATGTGACAGCCAGCCACAATCCTCCGGAATATAACGGATACAAGGTATATTGGGAGGACGGTGCACAGATCACGCCTCCGAACGATATCGGGATCATGCTCGAGGTAAGGAAGCTGGGGATCGAGGATTCCAAGATCATTTCTCTGGAGGAAGCAAAGGAGAAGGGGCTCTATAACATCATCGGCAAGGAAGTGGATGATGCCTATATCGAAGAGCTGAAGAAGCTGGTGATCCACAAGGATACCATCGAAAAGTTCGCAAAGGATATCAAGATCGTTTATTCTCCCCTTCACGGTACGGGAAATATCCCCGCACGTCGGATCCTGGCAGAGCTGGGCTTCGAGAATGTGTATGTGGTTAAGGAGCAGGAGCTTCCGGACGGGGACTTCCCCACGGTGGATTATCCGAATCCCGAAGCAAAGGAAGCCTTCAAGCTTGCTCTTGATCTGGCAAAGGAGAAGGACGCCGACCTGGTGCTGGCTACCGATCCGGATGCCGACCGTCTGGGTGTCTATGTAAAGGATGCCAAGACCGGCGAATATATGTGCCTTACCGGAAATATGTCCGGTTCCCTTCTGGCAGAGTACGAGCTCTCCCAGATCCAGGCCACCCGGGGGATCCCGAAGGACGGACGTCTCATCAAGACCATCGTTACCACGAATCTGGCAGCATGCATCGCAGATCATTACGGCGTAAAGATGGAGGAATGTCTGACGGGCTTCAAGTTCATCGGACAGAAGATGCTCTCCTATGAGCACAGCGGCGTTGGAACCTTCCTCTTCGGCTTTGAGGAGAGCTACGGCTGTCTCATCGGAACCCATGCAAGGGATAAGGACGCCATCGTTGCCACCATGGCTCTCTGCGAGGCTGCAACCTATTACAGATCCCTGGGCAAGACCCTCTGGGATGCCATGATCGACATG
>ODAJ014763322.1_pt1 | contig 14559 bp, 8 predicted proteins | sample 1539241 | NCBI WGS metagenome assembly ODAJ01 (sample SAMN02144231, study PRJEB22623) | gut metagenome | biome: sheep rumen | host: Ovis aries | place: New Zealand
GGCAGAACGTCCGACCAACATAACAGACAGCTACCGCTTCCTTGCCCTACACCAGACCAACCGGCTATGGACCGAGGCATTCAAGCATTCGGGCAGACTCGACACAATAAAGTCGCCCTACCAAGAAATAACAGATTTGGCATTCACCCCCGACCTCTACTTTTATTGTTCGCTAGTTAACAAAGCCTACCGTTGGGAGATGGAGAAATGGGTTACGACCGGACGAAATGTGGAATTATTGAAACAGTTTGTAAAATACGCGTTAGTGCGAGACGAGCAGCCATTAGCTAAACGCTATACCAACTTGTTGAAACAAACCACTTTTTATGGCGACTGGGCCGCAAAAATGGAAACATACATCGGCCACCGCGACCAATTGTTTGCAGACTACCCGAGCTACAAACGGGTGTTCGACGGCCAAGTAAACGAGAACATCTACACCGAGAACTGTAACCTGCACACCTCGTATACAAAATATAGGCGTCCAAATGAAGAACAGATGCAGCTACGACTGATGTTAGACCTCTATTATTTGAACTTGCAGCAGTTTTTTGCCGATTTCAGGTACGCCAGTGATGCCTACCGGCACCAAATGCCCGTTTACATGCAAGAGGCTCTAACCATCTACGCAATGCAAAACAAACAGCCAGAGCTAGTGCGGATGTTCCCAGTCAGCACCCCGGTTATACAACAATGCAACGACTTTTTCCGCGAGTTAAGGCTATACCAAGGCCATCCAGAAGCCGGAGCTGAGCAAATGGCAAAATACAGAGGTACGCTCTGCTACCACTTGGCATTCTGCAATATTTACGACTATAAGGAAAGAGGAAAATAAAAATGAAAACAAGACATACATTATATATATTAGTAGCAGAAAGCCTACTGTTGTTGGGCAGTTGCACCAACAAACTGCCCAACCAGTTCGTTGAAAACGGAAAAGAAGCCCGACTCTATCCCGATTATACCAATATAGAGATACCCGTCAACATAGCCCCACTGAACTTCCGTTTAGATGAAGAAGCAGAAAAAGTTATAGTAAGCATAAAAGCTGGCGGAGAGGAGTATGTAATTGTAGGCGACAACAAACTAGAAGTATCCATTCCGGGAAAAGAATGGAAACAAATGCTACATGTAGCAGCAGGGAAAGAAATCACCTACAACGTGTATGCCCAAAAGAAAGGACAATGGGAGCACTACAAAACATTCAACAACCGCATCAGTGCCGACAGCATAGACCCCTACCTGACCTACCGCCTGATAGAGCCATCGTTTATGGGTTCGGGAGAAATGGGTATATACCAATTTAATTTGGAAACAGGAGAGGAAGAAGCCATTTTCACCAACCACCACGACCATATAAGGGGCAACAACACGCAACAGAAATGTGCAAACTGCCACACGGCACAACGCAACCACCCCGAGAACAAGATGTTCTACTACCGTGGACCGAACGGAGGCCTTATGCTTACTTACAATGGGAAGGTAAAAAAAATCAACACCCGTTGTGGCGACATGCAGAACCCAACCATCTATCCGGCATGGCACCCCAGCAAACCGATTATCGCCTTTTCGAGCAACAAAGTACTGCAGCGCTTCTGTTCGAACGACAACTGTAAAATCGACGTCTTCGACGATAACAGCGACCTTGTACTCTACGACATCGAGAAAAACGAAATCAGTCCCATACGGAAAACACCAGAGCAGCAAGAAAGCAACCCCTGCTGGAGCGGTGACGGTGAATACCTCTATTTCAACAGTACCGACAGCTGCTACCAGAAAAGTATGAACCCGCGCAACCTGCTCTACAACATCTACCGTGTAAGATATAAGGGAGCAACGGAATGGGGAGAGAACGAGCTAGTGTATGAAGCGGCCAAAGAGGGATTGAGCGCCACATATCCGAAAGCCTCGCCCGACGGCAAGTATCTGCTTATAACCGTATCGAGTTTTGGACCATCGACCCAGACCAACAAGACCGCCGACCTGCATTTAATAGACCTAAAAGACAATAAAGTAAAGGCATTGGAGACCGTCAACTGTCCGACCGAAAGCGACAGTTACCACGATTGGGCAAGCAACAGCCGTTGGATAGTATTCTGCAGTAGAAGGGAAGACGGTAACTACGCACGCCCATTTTTCAGCCACATCGGAGCCGACGGAAAAGCCAGCAAGCCATTCGTGCTACCACGAGCCAACAGCCGCTACCACGAAGACTTGATTAAAAACTATAACGTGACCGAGTTTTCAAAAGCCCCAGTCACCACCAGCATACAGAAAATTCAGGCAACGTTGGAACAAGCCGAGCTAAAAGCCTCCTACAACGGACCTATAACGGCCCCAACCACCGACGGACAAACCAGTGCCTCACAAACACTGAAGAAACAATAAGGAAGTTTAACACCGTGTCTTTAGAAGAAGGCACGGTTTTTGTATCTTTTCTGATAAGCGACAAAAAGAATGGAGATTTAGAGAAAAGCAAAGAAATACATGTTGTAGAACATAAAAAAAGACATTTTAAAGATTTGTTCATATTTTTAGTAAAAAAATCCTTTGTAATTCGCTAAAAAACATTCATATTTGCCCTTAAATAGAAAATGTATACAGAAAGATACATGACTATTGCAACGAGCACCCCTTTATTGGGCTACTTAATTTAAGACTAATTTTTCAATTCATATTACTAACAAAAAAAGTTCAAAGATGAAGAAATCTTTATTTCTTACAGCTGCACTTTGTGGTTCTATGGCCGCAAATGCAGAGTTGAGCAAAACTGATTTCGCTAACAACGACTACATTGCAGAATGGGGCCGTTTGAAGTTGGTAGGTAATCAGTTGAGTTCACAAGATGGCAAAGCCATCCAGTTGAAAGGTTGGAGTACCTTCTCAATCAACTACGACGAGGTTAAAAACTGTTTGACCCAAGACGGTTTCAAAGCCATGAAGGCTTGGGGTGCGAACATCGTCCGCTTGGCATGCTACCCAGAAAACAGTAAGGGTAAATATGCAGAATACCAGGACAACGACATCCAGAAATACATCAAATGGGCATCAGACCAGAAAATGTATGTATTGTTGGACTGGCACGTTCTTGAAGGCGACGGTGGTAGTGGTAACCCAACAAAGTACACTAACGACGCAAAAGGTTTCTTCCAAAGAAACGCAAGCTGGTGCAAAAGTAACGGCTTTATCAACGTATTGTACGAAATCTGTAACGAGCCAATGGGTCAATCTTGGGATCAGTTGAAGAATTATTCTAATGAAATTCTTCCAGTGATTGAAAAGGCAGACCCAGGAGCTATGGTTGTTATCCCTACTCCACAGTGGGACCAGAATCCACACGAAGCAGCAAACTCACCAATCAACAAGACTCAATACAACCTTGGTTTGTTGTACTCTACCCACGTGTACACTTGCTCACACATGGGTGACGTTGTTCCACGTATGGTTGGTGCAACCACTTCAATTCCAATCTTCGTATCAGAGTGGGGTGCAGTACGTTTCGACGGAGATGGTAACTTGTGTACCAATGAAGCGAACCAGTTCTTGGCTCGTCTGCTGCCAAGCGGTAACAATGGTGGCCAGTTGATTTCTTGGTGCTATTGGGCATGGGGTGAAAAGAACGAGCAGTCTAACTGTATCAAGAACTGTAGCCAACCATACAATAGCTCTAATCTTCGTCCTTCAGGCGAATACATCGTTCCTGTTATGAACGGAGGTACCCCAATTAAAGAAATTGAGCCTTCAGAAGAATGGGCGATTCAAGAGATTCCAATGCTTGGAAAAGACTACGGTACCTTGAATGTAGGATGGTTCGACAAAGGCGGAGAAGGTATTGCCTACCATGACGCAAACTCTTCAATGTACGTTGACCCAGAAACAAAGGCTGACGTTAAGACTGGCGATGATGCAAAAGGAACAGAGGCTGAAATTTGTAACATGGGCGTCATCTATTCTGGCATTAAAGATTATGAAACTTGCTTCCGCTACGATGAATGTGTAGACGTAAGTAACTCAACCTCAGGTTTGGGTGCAAACTGGGCTGCCCCTGGTGACGGTTACGGTACAACTGGTGCCGATTTGCACAACCTCTGTATGACAGAACCTGGCGAATGGGTAATTTACACCATCGACGTTAAGAAGAAGGGTTACTATACCGTTCGCTGTATGACCAACTCAACTACCTCTTCTGACGGTACAATCGGTTTCCAGATCGCTAAGGGTACAAACCCTGGCCAGAACGGTAACATCATCCGTAGCTGGGCAGAGCACAACGATCCAGAAGCTGAAGCTTGGGGTTCGTTCCAACTTACAGCAACACCTAAGTGCGGTATGTATCCTGACGGAACCCAAGACCCTAGCGGTGCAGAAAAAGGAAATAAAGGTGAAGACTGGACTTGTTGGGGTTGGGTTGATGCCGGTGCAGACCTTGCTGACGACCTGACCGTATTGTTCAAGTACGAAGGTGTTCAGAAACTCCAAATGACCATTTCTCCTGACGCAGCAAAACAGCCAGGTGACCTTTCTAACTTCATGTTCACCTTCAAGAGCGCAGAAATTCCTGACTTCGAATATGAAGATAACAGTCAAGATGGTGTAAACGCAGAAAGTGCTGATTTGTCTTCTGTAGCCGTATATCCAAACCCAGCTGAAAACGAATTTACCGTTACAACTGGCGGTGCTGCTAACGTAAGCATCTACAGTGCTGCTGGTGTTATGGTTTACAACCAGAATGTTGAAGGCAATGTTGTTGTAAACAACAACTTCCCTGCAGGCATCTACACCGTTCGCGTTGCTAACGCTAAAGGTATTAAGAGCATCAAGTTGGTTGTTAAGTAATCTGTTTACTTAAATAACAAACATATTTGAGGGCCTCCCTTTCGGGAGGCCCTCTTTTTTGTTGCCCAATTTTGCGCAGTCACCGACATCAAGTATAGAAAACGTCAGGCGGAGCATCTTAATTGACGCACCCGAATGACGTTTTTATATTATGTTCGCTCTCTTAAAAGCAATGCGTACAACAACAAATCAGTCACCCCTACACGGTAAGGAACTTCTGTTCTGTGCAGAAGGTAGTGTCAAACCTAAACACACGTTTGCCTGTTTCCGACAAGCGCTTGTCACATCTCTTTGCGTCAATCTGCGCAATTGCTTCACTAGCTGGCTGGCGCACTGCGCTTGCGCCCAATGATGCTGGCAAATTTATCCGTCTTAAAACTATAGGGCAACCGCAGTATTAGAAATAAAAGAGCACTGTTTATTTAGGCACAGCAAGAGAATAACATATTTAATAATAATATGTTCATAACTTGTTATGAATTTATTTCAAAACAACCAATATTATAATTTATTTTTGCATAAGAATTAAAATACACCGTATTTTTATACTTATTAATAATAACACTAGTGTAATTATAGAAGAAGAAAGGGTGAACAGAGTTCCGCCAGTTCGTCTTCATTTAATCATCAACAGAACTCTAAAAAAATAATTTTATGTTAAAACAATTTTTTATTGCTGCAATTCTTGCTTCAGCTTCTACCAGTGCCTTTGCGCAAAACAACTTCACTAGTCCTATTGACATCAATGTTAATTTAGGCGTAAATAGCAAATTGATAGAAGCCAAGAACAACATTTATACAGGTTACAACACAGTATTCTATGTTGCGGGAGATGGAGCTATTGGAGGAAAGGGTTTATATTTGAGCAAAGAACAAGTTGGACTTTCATATTGCGCAAAGATGTCTATGAGATATGACAACAGTTCAAATTTTGAATTCAGCACTAATAGTTATCCAAATAAGTTCTACCCTATTATATTCAGAGCATCGGCCTTCACATTCGACAATGCCACATCAATGACCATCAACTGCCCTGTAACCTGCAAGAACTCGTTCGACGTCATTTCACTTAACGCCAACAACATCAAGACCAACGACATCACAGTAGACTTGTCAAACGCCGCAGACTACGTATTTGAGGACAACTACAACCTGAAGTCTCTCAGCGAAGTTGAGTCATACGTTAAAGAGAACAAGCACCTCCCTGGTATGCCAAGTGCCTCTGAATTCGCAGAAAAGGGAATGAGCGTTAGCGAAATGAGCAACAAACTTTTGGAAAAGGTGGAAGAGCTGACCCTTCACTTGATTCAGTTGGAAAAAGAAAACACATCATTAAAAAAACAAGTTGAAATTCTTAACAATAAGGTAAAATAATGAAGAAAATACTATTAGGGTCTCTACTTTTGCTTTCTTCATTTGCGTATTCTCAAGACAAATTCCTTTCGTTCCCGAACGGATATGTAGAGGCGACAAAATTCAAGGTGCACAAATCAATTACCGAAGGTACATCTTATATTGACGTAACTTATACTTTTGATGGGGCATATATTGACAATTACAAAGAGGAAAGCAAAACATACCAAAAAATCTATATGCCAGAAGGAAAACTTCTGACAACAAAAGGAGCCCCCGAATTACCATATTACAGCGATGTTCTCGCTATAGGTTCAAACAAGGGAGTAAAAATCACAGTAAAGTCCTCGAAGTATAAAGAATATAATTCCTTCAATGTAAGGCCTTCTGTTGGCATTACGATTCCTGGGTCAGAAATAAAGAGGGCAGAGGAATCTGAAGTATATACAGAAAACAAGCTATATCCAACAAGCATTGCAAATTTACTTGAGGTAGAAACACGTCGTAACGTACCAATAGCAACAGTAAGACTATACCCAGTCCGTTACAATCCCGTTTCAAAAAAACTACGCTGTTACACTAGTATAACATATAGGATTGAGTATACCAATTCAAATACGACATCCACATTATCGAATACAATGTCAGACGTAGTAAAGGGAATGGTTATAAACCCTACAAGCATAGACAAATATAATGCTTCAGGATTAAAATCTGCAACGGCCACAACGCCAGAAAGTTATGTTATTGTTACCACAAACAAATATAAATCAATTGTTGAAAGATTTATAAAGTGGAAATCAATGCAGGGTTATAAATGCAAACTTATTTGTAAAAGTTCTTATACGGTTAGCTCTCTAAAGAGTTTGTTGAAGACCGAGTACAACACGAAAGTGCCAGAATACTTGGTAATATTTGGAGATAATGAAGATGTACCAGGAATTCAGTTCTCAATTTCTCACAATCGAGAAGATATTCCAAATCCTGTCGTGATGTACACCGATAATCTGTATGCCAATTCTACATATATAAAAGGAAACATGTCGGTCACCTCCATAACACCATCTTCTGCAGACAATTATAATTTTGTTCCAGACATTATAACAGGACGTATTTCTGTTTCTAATACAACAGAGGCGAATAACGTTGTGGACAAAATTATTAATTATGAGAAAAATCCTCCAGTTTCTGAAAATTTTTATAATAAAGCTGTTCATTCGGCCTTTTTTCAAAACAAACCATATTATAACCCCAATGACGGAAAATGGCACATCGATGGTTTTGAAGATGTAAATTTCACATGGTCGAGCGAAGCAACCTACAATACGGTTACTGGAAACAGCGACATTCAAATTGAACGTATATATACAGTTGAACACGATCTCATTCTACCCATGAATAGTTTTTTACCATTAGAGTACAGAAACTCCTGGGATCATTGGAACTATAGTTCTGGAGCGCAATCAAAAATGATTAACGCTATTAATAATAACGTTAATTATGTGCTCTATTCTGGGCACGGGAATCCTGATGGATGGGGCAACTCTGGTTTTACAAACAATTCAATTGCCCAATTGAATAATGGCGACAAACTCCCATTCTTCTTTGGCGGAATTGCGTGTCAAACGGGTATGTACGAAAATGCATCATGCTTTGCAGAAACTGCATTACGCAAAAGCAATGGCGGAGCCATTGGCATAACAGCAAACTCTCAATACGGCTGGCTCCCCTTATGTACAAACAATTCCGTTGAGTTATTCAGTAACATTTTTATTGATAAGGAAACGAATGTTGCGAAATCAATGCACTCCACATGGTTTAATAATTTAGAGGACGAAGAAGAGTATCCTTATAAAGCACATATTTGTTTGAGCGCTCATTATTTTGGCGACCCAAGTCTTTGCATCTACACGCAAGAACCTATTTGTTTCACCCCTACCATCACAAAAAATGGAACAACGGTAAAAGTGAACACGAATGGAGTTTCTAATTGTAAAATCACGTTAACAAGTCTACTTAATCCAAGCGACGCTTCCCGCATGAAAGTAATGCTGGGAGACAATGTTTCGTTTACTGGAATTAATTACCCTTATGTGATTACAATTCAGAAAAACAACTACGCCACATATATAGGCAGCAGCGATGTATACATTCAAAACTACACCTTCTCCAACAACTTAGATGTATACGGAAATAGCATTTATGCAGGCTCTGACGTCTCAACCAGCCCAACAATGGGTTCATCCACCTCTGGTCCTGTTTTGGTTAATGCCGGGCCCGTTTATTTCAAAGCTTCAAATCGTATTTCGATGAAGTCAGGATTCTCAGTCAAAAACGGAGTTCGTTTCGGAGCATATATAGAAGAATGCATGCATGGCGGAACTGAATACAACAGTTCTCTAAAATCTTCTAATTCGGTTATCACAGAGTATAAACGAATGTATGATTCACAAAACGAACTATTACAAGAAGAAGAATCTGCCTTCGCCCTCTCTCCTAACCCAACCAGCGGACGATTTACAATTGATTTGGGAGAGCAAAGCGGTTCCGTTCGGGTTTACGACACCCAAGGCAGAGAACAGAGAGCCTACAGTGCAGTTGAAGGAATGGTTGAATGCGACCTTACCGATATGCCAGCAGGCATATACATTGTGGAGATCAAGACTGTTGATTACACCATCAACAAGAAGGTTATTAAACAATAACCAACATGTTAACCACGATTAGTATTTCACAAAAACACTAATTTCCAGACAAAAGAAGAACGGCGGGGAACCTTTTTAAGGGGTGCCCGCCGTTATTTTTCTTTTTATTAGAAGATTTATTCTAAAAAACAAGGGAAAAGTTTACAAAGTTTAGCAAACTAGCAAAGACTGCGACAACGCTAAGTTTTATTTTGGAACTTCGAGCAAACAGGGCAAGAAGGATTCGGTTTAAAATTCAGCGTGCGGTACTGCATGGCTAAAGCATCGAAAGTGAGCAGGCGGTTGGTCAGCAACTGGCCCACCCCAGAAAAATACTTTAAGACTTCGGCCGCTTGTACTGTACCCAACATACCCGCCACAGCCCCGAAAAGGCCGTCGGCTTTCGACACATCGGGTTCCGAGAAAAGACAACGGTAGCATGCAGTTCCCGGCAAATGGGTAAAGGTTTCGCCTTGAAACCGAAGAATGCCTCCATGGGAAAAAGGTTTTCCCATTCGCACACAGACATCGTTTATCAAGAACTTAACAGGAAAATTATCGGTACAATCAACAATAAAGTCGTACTGTGCGAACAAAGTTTCCGCATTATCGGCTGTCAAAAGTTCGGCATGTGCCACTACCCTAACGTCGGGATTCACATCCTCAATTTTGCGGCGCGCACTTTCCACTTTCAACTCTCCCAAATTGGAAGTGAAATGGATAACCTGACGCTGCAGGTTCGAAAGTGAAACCACATCGGCATCAATCAGTCCGATAGTACCGACACCGGCCGCAGCCAGATAAAGAGCAACGGGTGAACCTAGGCCGCCAGCACCCACTACCAACACTCTGCCATTCAGTATTTTCAATTGTCCATCAGGGCCGACACCATCAAGCAGCAAATGCCGCTTATAGCGTTCAACTTGTTCACTTGAAAGTTTTGTATACACCATATATAACAAAAATGACATGTAAAATTAAAAAAAAGCAGAAGAAAAATATGTCATAAAGGAAACTTTCATATATTTGCCAACAGAACATAATTTATATTAACCAAAAATTTCAATTTATGAGGAAAACAATACTACTAACAGCCAGCTTGTTAGGCTGGATATCCGCAAACGCGGAACTAAGCCAAGTGAATTTTTTCGACAACAACTACACCCAAGAATGGGGTCGTTTGAAGTTAGTAGGCAACCAGTTGAGTTCTGAAAGCGGCAAACCCATCCAGTTGAAAGGTTGGAGTACGTTCTCGATCAACTACGACGAAGTTGTCAACTGTTTAAAACAAGATGGTTTCAACGCGATGAAGATGTGGGGCGCAAACATTGTCCGTTTAGCCTGCTATGCCGAAAACAACAAAGGCACTTATGGCGAATACCAAGACAATGCCATCAGAAAATACATCAAGATGGCAAGCGACCTGAACATGTACGTATTGTTGGACTGGCACATCCTTGAAGGTGATGGTGGAAATGGCGACCCAAACAAATACCTGAACGAAGCAAAGGGCTTCTTTGAAAGAAACTGTGCTTGGGTTAAGGAGAACGGCTTCACCAACGTTTTGTACGAAATCTGTAACGAGCCTAAAGGTCTTTCATGGAATGAATTGAAGGAGTATTCAAACCAGATTCTGCCAATCATCGAGAAAGCCGACCCTGGAGCCATGGTCGTAATTCCGACTCCACAGTGGGACCAGAATCCACAGGAAGCAGCCAACGCTCCTATCAACAAGAGCCTATACGACCTAGGGTTACTATACTCTACACACGTATACACCTGCACACACATGGGTGACGTTGTTCCACGTATGGTAAGCGCAGCCGCAGCAATTCCTATCTTCGTTTCAGAGTGGGGTGCAGTCCGTTTCGACGGTGATGGTAACTTGTGTACCAATGAAGCAGACCAGTTCTTGAGCCGTATGCAACCAGGCGGGAACAATGGTAATCAGCTGATTTCGTGGTGCTACTGGGCTTGGGGAGAAAAGGACGAGACCTCGAACTCCATTAAGAATTGCTCACAGCCATACACCCTAGACAACCTCCGCCCTTCGGGGGAATACATTGTAAAAATACTGGGAGGAGAACCTTGGTGTTGTCTGCCGGATACTTCAGTGCCATATGCGATTCAAGAGATTCCAATGTTGGGCGAGAATTACGGAACACTGAACGTTGGATGGTTCGAGCGGGGAGAAGACGGAATAGCCTACCACGACAACAACTCATCGGCATACGTTGATCCAGAAACAAAAGTTGAAATCAAGACAGGGGAAGAGGCTAAAGGAACAGAGGCTGAATGTTGCAACATGGGTGCCATCTATTCCGGGAAAGAAGACTTGACCAAGTGTTTCCGCTTCGACGATTGTGTAGACGTAAGTCACTCAACCGCAGGTTTGGGAGCCAACTGGGCAGCACCGGGCGACGGTTTCGGAACAATGGGAAGCGATTTGCATAACCTGTGTATGACAGAGGCAGGAGAATGGATGCTTTTTGACATTGACGTTAAAAAGGCAGGCTATTACACCGTACACTGCCTTACCAACTCCGGAACAAGTTCGGCAGGCTCTATCGGCATGTCAATTGCCCAAGGAAAAAAACCTGGGCAGAACGGCAACATAATACGCAGCTGGGCCGACCGCGATAATCCGTTAGCAGAGCCATGGGGTTCGTTCCAACTTTCACCAACCCTTAAATGCGGACTCTACCCCGACGGGACTCAAGACGAAAACGGAGCAGCAAACGGCGACCCTACAAAACCACACACCTGTTGGGGGTGGACCGCTTGCGGTGGTGTAGACGCCAACGACCTGACCGTCTTGTTCAAGTATGAAGGAAGACAAAAATTACTTTTGTTCATCACACCAGACGGAACAAAAACACCAGGCGACTTCTCTAACTTTATGTTCACCTTCAAGAGTGCTGAGATACCAGATTTCGAATTATTAGACGGTGTAGAAGCCTACGCAGCCGACATGACCGCAGTAGCCATCTATCCGAATCCGGCAGAAAACGATTTCACTGTAACAACCGACGGAGCAGCCAACGTCAGCATCTTTAATACAGCAGGCACAAAGGTATACAACCAAAATGTGGAAGGCGACGTTGTTGTAAACAACAACTTCCCAGCCGGCATCTACTCGGTACGCGTATCCAACTCAAAAGGCGTAAAAACAATGAAACTTGTAGTAAAGTAAAACAAGTTGACGAACCTACATTCAGGGTCTTCCGAAAGGAAGGCCCTTTTTTATGCCAGCCCACCCCTAACAGCACCAAAGTAAGATGAAAAATTCCTAACTTTGCATATAAAAGAAGGTTCACACGCAAAAATGGGACAAGAAAGAGAACACACGAGTTTGTATTGGGAACTGTTCATTACATTCGTCAAAATAGGAGCATTCACCCTTGGCGGAGGATACGCCATGCTTGCAATGGTAGAGAAAGCGGTGGTAGAACAGCGGAAATGGATTACAGAAAAAGACTTTTGGGATATGATAACCCTGGTGCAGACACTACCCGGCGTATTCGCCATCAACACAGCCCTCTACGTCGGCTACCGAATAAAGGGAATAAAGGCCTCGCTGGCAGCAATGGTTGGTGCCGCCCTCCCCTCGTTCGTCATCATCATCGTACTGGCGACCTACTTCAACACCATGTGGGAGAACGAAGTGGTAAATGCCATATTCAAAGGCATCAGGCCCTGTGTGGTGGCCTTGATACTCGCCCCCTCGTTGAAAATGGTGAAAAGTGTGGGACTTAGCGCAAAAACCATATGGATACCAGTATTGGCGGTGATAGCCGTTTGTGTGTTCTATCTATCGCCCATTTACGTCATTTTAGCGGCAGCTCTGGGCGGACTGCTTTGGGGCATAATCAATTACAGCCTTATGGGGAAGAAAGGAGGGGAACCATGCTAACCCTGTGCCAACAGTTGGCAACCGTATTCTTCCACATAGGCCTGTTCGGTTTCGGAGGCGGTTATGCCATGATTTCGCTCATCCAATTCTCGGTAGTGAACGACTATGGCTGGATGAACACCAGCGAGTTTGCCAACCTGCTGGCCCTGTCGCAAATGACACCCGGCCCTATCTCCATCAACGCTGCCACCTATGTGGGCTACCAAGTGCCACTCAGCCATGGTTACGGACTGCCAGCCGCAATTTCGGGCTCGCTAACAGCAACTTTTGCCCTTGTACTACCCAGTCTGCTAATGATGTGGGCCGTAATAAAATTCCTATTTAAAAACGAGAAGAACCGATATGTGCAATACCTTTATTCCGGGCTACGGCCAGCCGTTGTAGGACTGATTTTCAGCGCAGGACTACTAATGATGGTCGACTGCGACCTGATACACAACTACGTAGAAGGAGCCAGCAGCAATTTGGAAATAGCATGGAAACAGGAAAACTTTGGAAGCAACCTGAAAGAACACCTGATAAGCGCGGCCATCTGCATAGCCACCTTTGTAGCAGTGTTCTTCTATAAGAAAAATCCGATATACCTGATTATAACCTCAGGCGTATTGGGTTTCGCCATCTACTACCTATAAAACAAAACACAGGAAAAAGAAAAATGACATACGACGTAGTAATAATAGGAGCCGGACTGGGCGGACTAGAATGCGCTTATATACTCGCCAAACACGGCATGAACGTATGTGTGCTGGAACAAGGCATACAGATGGGCGGCTGTCTGCAAAGTTTCAAACGCCGGGGGACCCACTTCGACGCAGGCTTCCACTATGTGGGCGGACTAGACGAAGGCCGTCCGCTGAATCGGTTGTTCGACTTTTTCGGACTAATGGACCTACCCTGGCAAAAAATGGACGAGCAGTGTTTCGACGAAGTGGTAATCGGTCACGAACACTACCGCTTCGCACAGGGTCACGAAGCCTGGCAGGCCGCACTAGCCGAACAGTTTCCTGACCAGAAAAACAACCTGAAAAAATACGACGAGGCACAAGCCAACGTAGGGGCACACCTGTTCGACGCCCTAGGCAGCCGCACAGCCGACGACTTCTACAACAACGAGGCATTCACTACGCCAGCCTACCAGGTACTGGCCGGAACCATCGGCGACGAAAGGCTCAGAAACGTAATAAGCGGCACCTCACTGAAAATGGAATTGCGTCCTGAAAGCCTGCCCTTCTACGTGTTCGCACAGATAAACAATTCCTTCATAGAAGGAGCCTACCGACTGGCCGGAGGGGGAGAAACACTCACCAACCGCATGTGCGAAAATTTACGCAAAATGGGCGTCACTCTGGTAACCAAAGCGCAGGTGACCCAATTGGAAGGGGAAGCGGGAAAAATAAGTGCGGCCCTCTGTTCAAATGGGGAGCGTTACGAAGGCAGGATATTCATATCGAACGCACACCCGGCCACCACACTCAGCCTGGTCAGTGAAGAGGTCGGACTACGAAAGCCCTATAAGAAACGCATTGACCGTATGGAGAACACCTACGGAATGTTTACCGCCAACATTGCCATAAAACCCGAAACACTACCCTACCAGAACAAAAACCTCTACCTCTACGAAGAAGGGGCCGATATTTGGAACATCAGTTCACCAGAATGCCCGAAAGGGCTTCTCGTAAGCTACGGATGCACAACACCAGACCAAAAGTACGCAAGCAGCATAGACCTGTTATGCCCTATGCAGATGGAAGAACTTTCCGAATGGAAGGACAC
>ODAJ012186313.1_pt1 | contig 14550 bp, 13 predicted proteins | sample 1539241 | NCBI WGS metagenome assembly ODAJ01 (sample SAMN02144231, study PRJEB22623) | gut metagenome | biome: sheep rumen | host: Ovis aries | place: New Zealand
TTTTTCGAGGTACGAGGTGCGAGGTACGAGGTACGAGAATACTTTGCATGCCCATCTCTGCCACGTAGCATTTCTCGCACCTCGCACCTCGTACCTCGTATCTCGAAGATGAGCACCTCGCACCTCGCACCTCGTACCTCGAAGATGAGCACCTCGCACCTCGTACCTCGTATCTCGAAGATGAGCACCTCGTACCTCGAAAATCCTAACTTATTTTTTTGCATTTGTTTCTTTATATTTTGTCGTTTCGTGTCTTTTTCGTATCTTTGCACCCGCTTTATAAATAAGGTACGCGAAAATGAAGATAGAACAGCAGATAATGAAGGCTGCGCAGGCAGCAGTAAAGGCACTCTACGGACAGGACGTGCCCGAGAAAATGGTACAGCTGCAGAAGACGCGCAGCGAGTTTGAAGGAAACCTCACGCTGGTGGTGTTCCCCTTTGTGAAAATGGCCCGCAAGAGTCCTGAGCAGACGGCCCAGGAACTGGGTGAATACCTGCAGGCGAACTGCGAGGCCGTCGAGAAGTTCAACGTCGTAAAGGGATTCCTGAACCTCTCCATAGCCGATGCCGCATGGCTGCAGCTTCTTCAGGCCATCGATGCCGACGCCCACTACGGTGAGAAGGCAGCCAGCGCTGACTCACCCCTCGTCATGATAGAGTACAGCAGCCCCAACACCAACAAGCCGCTGCACCTGGGCCACGTGCGCAACAACCTGTTAGGCTGGTCGCTGGCCCAGATCATGCAGGCCAACGGCTACCGCGTGGTGAAGACCAACATCGTCAACGACCGGGGCATCCACATCTGCAAGTCCATGCTGGCCTGGCTCAAGTGGGGCAACGGCGAGACACCCGAGTCAAGCGGCAAGAAGGGCGACCACCTCATTGGTGACTACTACGTACTCTTCGACAAGCACTACCGAGAGGAAATCAAGGAGCTGGTGGCTCAGGGCATGGACGAGGAGAAGGCCAAGCAGGAGGCTCCGCTCATCAAGGAGGCCCACCAGATGCTGGTCAAGTGGGAACAGAACGACCCCGAGGTGCGCGCCCTGTGGCAGAAGATGAACTCTTGGGTCTATGCCGGTTTCGACGAGACCTACCAGAAGATGGGCGTCTCCTTCGACAAGATATACTACGAGAGCCAGACCTACCTGAAGGGAAAGGCCAAGGTGGAAGAGGGCCTAAGGAAGGGACTCTTCGAGCGCCACGCCGACGGCAGCGTGTGGGCCGACCTCACTGACGAGGGCCTCGACCAGAAGCTGCTGCTGCGCTCCGACGGCACCTCTGTCTATATGACGCAGGACATCGGCACCGCCGAGATGCGCTTCCAGGACTACCCCATCGACAAGATGATCTACGTGGTGGGCAACGAGCAGAACTACCACTTCCAGGTGCTCTCCATCCTGCTGGATCGCCTCGGCTTCAAGTGGGGCAAGGAGCTCGTCCACTTCTCTTACGGCATGGTGGAGCTGCCCAACGGTAAGATGAAGAGCCGCGAAGGCACCGTGGTCGATGCCGACGACCTCATGGAGCTCATGGTCAGCGATGCCCGTCGCGTCAGCGATGAGGCCGGTAAGAACGCAGACCTCAGCGAGGCTGAGAAGCAGGAGATTGCCCGCATCGTGGGCATGGGAGCCCTGAAGTACTTCATCCTCAAGGTCGATGCCCGTAAGAACATGCTCTTCAACCCCGAGGAAAGCATCGACTTCAACGGCAACACGGGTCCCTTCATTCAATACACGCACGCCCGCATCCGCTCAATCCTGCGGAAGGCTGCCCTGAACCCCATAGGCCCCGTATGCCTCGTAGGCCCTATAAACCCCAAGGAGCTCGAGCTCATCCAGAAAATGTCCGAGTACGGAGCAGCCGTCAGGCAGGCCGGCCAGGACTATTCGCCCTCGGGCATCGCCAACTACTGCTACGAACTCACCAAGGTCTTCAACCAGTTCTACCACGACTACAGCATCCTGGGTGAGCCTGACGAGCAGAAGCGCCTCTTGCGCCTCGTCATTGCCCGCAACGTTGCCAAGATTCTGAAAAACGGTATGAACCTTCTGGGCATCGAGGTGCCGGAAAGGATGTAAGCATGGAGAGGTGTGGAGAGGCCTGGGCCGTCGATGCCGCATGCAGCGGCAATCCGGGGCCAATGGAGTATCAGGGCATAGACCTGACCACCGGGCAGCGCGTCTTTCACTACGGACCCGTCTATGGCACCAACAACATCGGCGAGTTCCTGGCCATTGTCCACGCACTGGCACTGGCCTGGCAGCGCAAGCTGCCGGGGCTCACCATCTACTCCGACTCCTACAACGCCATACTCTGGGTCAAGAAGCGCAAGTGCAAGACCACACTCCAGCGTACCGAGCAGACAGAACAACTCTTTCAGGTCATAGCCCGTGCCGAGCAGTGGCTCCAGACCCACGACTACCAGAACCCCGTCCTGAAGTGGCAGACGAAGGAGTGGGGCGAGGTGCCCGCCGACTTTGGCAGGAAATAAAACGATTACTTAAACCCTATGCGCGTACTCATAGTCAGCACCAGCGAACGTACGGGCGGAGCCGCCGTAGCAGCCTCGCGCCTGCTGGAAGCCCTTCAGCGTAACGGCGTGAAGGCCAAGATGCTCGTGCGCGACAAGCAGACCCAGAACCCCAGCGTCGTCAGCCACCCCCGGCAGCTGCGCCTCAGGCTGGCCTTCCTCTGGGAGCGCTTCTGCATCTGGCTGCACCTCGGGCTGAGGCGTCAGCGGCTCTTCGAGCTGGACATTGCCAACAGCGGAGCCGACATTACCCGGCTGCCCGAATTTCTGGAGGCAGACGTCATCCACCTGCATTGGGTCAATCAGGGCATGCTCTCGCTCCGCCAGATACGCCGCATTCTCGACTCCGGCAAGCGCGTCGTCTGGACCATGCACGACGTCTGGCCCGCCACCGCCATCTGCCACCTCACGCTCGACTGCCCCGTGTGGGCCTCCCCCTCACAGCGCCCGCCGCTTGCCCCGCCGCGTGCCGGTGAAGAGCGTCCGCCGCTTTCCCCGCCGCGTGCCGGTGAAGAGCGCCCGCCGCTTTCCCCGCCGCTTGCCAGCTGCATGGAGCAAGGCGCGGGCCGCCCCTCGTGCCGCCTCAACAGCCGGCTGGCCCGTCAGGTCTGGCAGCGCAAGCAGGCCATGCTCCAGGGTAGCAGCCCCATCACCTTCGTAGCCTGCAGCCAGTGGCTGGCCGGCGAGGCCCGCAAGAGCCGTCTGCTCCAGGGACAAAACGTCCTGAGCATTCCCAACCCCATAGATACCAGTCTCTATAAGCCCGGCTCCCGCCGGGCAGCCCGCCAGTCGCTGGGCCTGCCCCTCGAGGGCAAAGTGGTTCTTTTCGTGGCCCAGCGAGCCACGAATCCCTATAAAGGCATGCACTATCTGGCTGAGGCATTAACGCTGATGCAAGGTGACGAGCCCCCCCTCCTCGCCGTGCTCGGCAGCCAGTCCGAAGACCTGTCAGACCTCCTCCCCCTTCGGGAAGGCCGGCCGGGGCCTGTGGGCCTTGGCTACATCACCGACGAGCGGCGCATGGTCATGGCCTATCAGGCAGCCGACGTCTTCGTGCTGCCCTCGCTTTCCGAGAACCTGCCCAACACCATCATGGAGGCCATGGCCTGCGGCGTGCCCTGCGTAGGCTTCCGCGTGGGCGGCATACCCGAAGAGATAGACCACCTCCAGACGGGCTACGTGGCAGACTATAAAGACGCCGCCTCCTTGGCCCGTGGACTCCGCTGGGTGCTCTACGAGGCCGATGCCGAAACCCTTTCTAAAGCCTGCGTCCAGAAGGTGCAGCGTTGCTACTCTCAGCAGAGCGTAGCCCGCCGCTATCTGGAAGTGTATAACGCCCCCCAGACATGACTTTCTCCATCATAACGATAACCTATAATGCCGCCCAGGTGCTGCAGCGAACGTTAGACAGCGTGCGCAGCCAGACCTTCCGTGACTTCGAGCACCTCATCATCGACGGAGCCTCTACCGACGGCACGTTAGACCTTCTGGCCGGTTACGACGCAACGGTAGTCAGCGAGCCCGACCGGGGCATCTATGACGCCATGAACAAAGGCCTCCGCATGGCCAAGGGCGACTACGTGGTCTTTATGAATGCGGGCGACACCTTCCACGACGCCCAGACGCTTCAGCGCGTAGCAGCCGCCATAATCGAAAATCGAAAATCCGTAAATCGAAAATCCGTAAATCGTAAATCCCTCCCCCTTCCCGCCGTACTTTATGGCGATACGGACATAGTCGATGCCGAAGGCCGCTTTCTGCGTCCGCGCCACCTCAGCGCCCCCCGCCGTCTTACGTGGCGCAGCTTCCAGAGCGGCATGCTCGTCTGCCACCAGGCTTTCTACGCTCTGACGGCCATTGCCCGCCAGACGCCCTACGACTTGCAGTATCGCCATTCGGCCGATGTCGATTGGTGCATCCGCGTCATGAAGGAGGCCGAACGTCAGCGGCTGCCACTGGTCAGGGTGCCCGGTGTCGTAGCCGATTTCTTAGACGGTGGTGATTCCACCCGGAACCACTGTGCGTCGCTCCGCGAGCGTTTTCAGGTCATGCGCCGCCACTACGGCCTCCTTACCACGCTCGCCATGCACCTTCGCTTCCTCCTTCGAGCCGTCTCATCCGTTCATCGGCATTTGTAATGCCGATGCTGGTGGCAAGTGCATTTATCGAGTCCGGTCAGACCGAACGGCTTTTTTTTTGCTTAATGTCAAATGTCAAATGTAAGTTTTTTTTCGATACGAAAAAAATCCCCCGCACTTCAGAGCGCGGGGGAAGGAACAAATAGAATAATCAAAACAAAACTGAACGAAAAAAGAAACACAAAGAAAGACTGTGAGGTTTGAGATTTGACCTTCAGCTACCGGCCGAGAGCGAGCGGAACTTCTGTTCTATCATGACGTCGAAGCCAAGTGCCGTGCCAGCATAGATGAGGCACTGGGCAAAGAACCAGAGCACCGAGTCGCTTATTTCGCCGAAGGGAGGGGCTATGAAGCCAGCCACGCTCAGCGCCACTCCCGAGGTCAGCATGCCAACGGCAGTACTTGCACGAATGTTAATCATCACTTTTTTGATTTTCGATTTACGGATTTTCGATTTTCGATTTTTAGTTCATCCCCTACCTCCGCCTCCTCTATAAGCCTCCCCCATTAGGGGGAGGTTGGAGGGGGCTTGAGGCTTGAGGGGGCTTGAGGTTTGAGGGGGCTTAAGGCTCAGGCTGCGGAGCTGGCTCGGGGTTCGAGATGGGGGTGAGCTTGTAGATGGGCTTGTCCTTCTCGCTCTTGCCAATGATCTCGATGACGTTGCCGAAGACGAGGCTGCAGCGCTCCTTGAAGGCCTTGCTGGTCAGGTTGTCCAGCTGGGTGCCGTCGGGCTCGAATCGCACGCGCACGCCGTCCACTAAGCCGTTGGGCCCCATGGCCTTTGCGTCGTCCAGCGTTGGTGCACCGCCCTTCTTGTTCTTGGCCGTGGGGTAGAAGATGCCCAGTCCGTCCAGCTTCACGGGCTGTCCCTGGGCCAGCAGCTCGGGTATGCACTCCGCGAGCTTGGTCAGCACGCCCACTACGACGTCGCGTCCGAAGATGGTGTTGTGGTCGGCGATGTGGTTGGCCAGTCCGCGCAGCGAGAGCGTGTTGGGTCGCTCCAGCTCGGCAAAGTAGTTGCCGTACGAGTCCGACTTCTCGTTGTTGTTCTTGCGCAGGTTGACGCGCAGCTGAATCATGTGAGTAGTTGCCATAATGAATAGTTGATAAAAAAACACAGAATAGTTAGTAACTCGGATAGCCCCTTCCCGCAGTCAGACCTCTCGGGTCGTTACCCCCGGCCTTGCGGCTCGTCAGCCCCGTCTTTGCGGCTCGTCAGCTCGTGGCCTAAGCCCCGTTAGGCGGTGGCTTGCAGGGGTCTTGACGCGGCGCCTGCGTCCTCGTGGCCCTGCCTGCTGCTTCGTGGGTTCCGAGTGCAAAATTACTGCTTACCATTGAGCCACGTTTCATTTACAAAATAATTTTACAATTATTAACTTTTGCCGATTTTGCAGTGTGCACACTTATTCGTACTTTTGCACACAAAAGCAAGTGTATCTATGAAAATGAAGCATACCACCGCAAATGCCACTTCCCCTATTGGGGGGGGGTAAAACGCTGATTTTCAACGTTTTACGTAATCTTAAGCCGTCTTTACTGAACTTCTTGCTGCCGCTGTGCCTTGTGGGCGTGGCAGCCCTCTTCGTGTCGTGCGAAAAGTACGACCCCACGACCGATGACACTACCCGCAGCAGCGAACAGGCCGACACCACCCAGACCACCATCACGCTGACCGTAGATGACGAGTGGGACGGCATCAGGGAACACTCCTTCTGAGCGCAGAAGGAGCCTATTTGATATTAAATTAACGTGACCTTCCCACCCGCTGTGAAGTTCGTGGGGGTTTTTAATTGAAACGTGGAACTTGAAACTATAAAGAGAAAATATGAATCAGAATGAACGTGCGGAACTGCACAAGACCATTTGGAAGATAGCCAACGACCTGCGCGGCAGCGTTGACGGATGGGAGTTCAAAGCCTACGTCTTAGGCAGCATCTTCTACCGCTTCATCTCCGAGAACATCTGCGACTATATACACCAGCTGATGAAAGAGGCTGGGCAGCCTGACTTCGACTATACGGCTATCAGCGACGAGATGGCAGAGCGCATCCGTCAGAAGATGGTGGAGGAGAAGGGCTACTTCATCCTGCCCTCGCAGCTGTTTCAGAACGTGGTGAAAAATGCCGACCAGGACGAGAACCTGAATGAGCGGCTGAACAGCATCTTCCGAAGCATCGAGGCTTCTGCCGTCGGCACCCCGTCGGAAGACGACCTGCGCGGGCTGTTCTCCGACTTTGCCGTTGACAGCCAGGCATTAGGCTCCACCGTCATCAAGCGCAACCAGCTGCTGGCGAAGGTGCTCAAGACGGTAGCCCAGATGAATCTTGGTAGCCGCTATAACGACACGGACAACGACACCTTTGGCGACACCTACGAGTTCCTCATGCAGATGTATGCCTCTGAGGCAGGCAAGAGTGGCGGTGAGTTCTTCACGCCCCAGCAGGTCTCGGAATTGCTGGCCCGCCTGGCATCGTGGCATAACCCGAACATTCAGAAGGTGTATGACCCTGCCTGTGGCTCTGGCTCGCTGCTGCTGAAGTTTGCCAAGACGGTAGGCAAAGAGAATCCCAACTTGAAATACTTTGGTCAGGAGGTGAACCCCACGACGTACAACCTCTGCCGTATCAATATGTTCCTGCACAACGTGAACTACGACAACTTCGACATCCGTCTGGAGGACACGCTGCTGAAGCCCCAGCACATGCAGGATGCCCCGTTTGATGCCATCGTCTCGAATCCTCCTTACTCGCTGAAGTGGGAAGGCAAGGACAATACCATTCTGATTAATGATGAGCGTTATGCCCCTGCTGGTGTACTGGCTCCGAAGAGTGCTGCCGACCTTGCCTTCACCATGCACATGCTGTGGCACCTCTCCGAGCAGGGCACAGCCGCCATCGTAGAGTTCCCGGGTGTGCTCTATCGTGGTGGTGACGAGAAGAAGATACGTCAGTACCTCATCAGCCACAACTTTGTGGATACGGTTATCCAGCTGCCTGCCAACCTTTTCTTTGGTGTAGGCATTGCCACCTGTATCATCGTGCTGAAGAAATCGGCCAAGCGCGACAGTTCAGTGCTCTTCATCGATGCCAGCAAGCTGTTCCAGAAGAATGGCAACAAGAACCTGCTGCTGCCTGAGCATCAGGACAAGATTATGGAGCTGTTTGCAAACCGCAAGGATGAGCAGTACCTTGCCAAGTTAGTGAAGAATGACGACATTTTAGAGAACGACTGCAACCTCTCCGTTTCCAGCTATGTGGAGCAGGAAGACACCCGTGAGGTGATCAATATCGAGGAAGTGAATGCCTGCCTTAAAGACCTTATTGATGAAGGGAATCGGTTGAATGAGAAGATAGCTGCTATCATAAAAGAAATGGAGGGTTGAGTATGGTGGAGTGGAAGAAATTAGGTGAGGTGTGTAAAGTCTTAGATTCTCAGCGTAAGCCTGTATCCAAAGGAAATCGTTCTCAAGGAGAATATCCTTATTATGGTGCCAATGGTATTCAGGATTATGTTGATGGGTATATTTTTGATGGAACTTATCTCTTGTTGGGTGAAGATGGAAGTGTGATAAATACTGACAATTCACCTGTGCTCCATTGGGCAACAGGTAAAATTTGGGTGAATAATCATGCACATATACTACAAGAAAACAACAAGGCATTATTACGCTACCTTTATTATACTCTTCAATGCACTGATGTTTCTGATATTGTAAGAGGAATGCCCCCTAAGATAAATCAGGCTAATATGCGCAACATCCTTATCCCCATCCCTTCTCTTGAAGAGCAGACTCGGATAGTGGGAATCCTTGATACCTTTACTTCTGCAATAGACAACCTAAAGGAGCAGATAGCCCAGCGAAGAAAACAATATGAATATTATCGCGACCAACTCCTTGACCTGGAAGTGAAAGAAGGGGTGGAAATGAAAACGCTGGGAGAGGTTTGTGGTATTTTTGATGGTACTCATCAGACACCTACTTATACTGATTCTGGTATAAAATTTGTAAGTGTAGAAAATATAAAAGACCTTCGTTCTTCTTCTAAATTTATATCCTATCTTGATTATGAAGCAAATTATCGAATAAAACCAAAAAAGGGTGATGTCCTAATGACAAGAATTGGTGATGTTGGTTCTTGTGCTGTTATCAATTTCGATGAACCTATTGCTTATTATGTTTCCTTGTCATTGCTTAGACCCAATAATGAGTTTATAATTTGTAACTTTGTTAAATATCTTTTAGAAAGCCAAACGGGGAAAAGAGAAATTAGAAAAAAAACGCTTTTAACAGCCGTACCACTCAAAATTAATTTAGGTGATATAGGAAAGCTAAAGTTACCTATCCCCTCCCTCTCCGAGCAATCCCGCATTGTCTCCATCCTCGACACCTTCGAGGCAAGCATCCAAAACTTGGAAGCGCAGCTAAAAGAGCGCGAGAAGCAATATGAATACTACAGGAATAAACTGTTGACGTTTGAATAAACAAAAATAAAAACCGTTCTTTGACGTTGCCGAGAGGACATCAAGGCAGAGTGTAAACAACAGAAATATGGACGACTACAAAATCATCATTGAACAGGAGCACCAGACGGTGATGGCGCACTACGAGGTGCAGCCAAAGCCTGCAGAGGGCTACCAAAGCGAGGCCAGACTGGAGGCAGCGCTGATACAGCAACTGAAAAGTCAGGGCTACGAATATGTCAACGTGAAGAACGAGGACGGTCTGCTGCGTAACCTCAGACGACAGTTAGAGCTGCTGAACGACGTGGTGCTGAGCGACATGGAGTGGAGCCGCCTGCTGCCCATGATCAGCAATGAGCAGATGAACATTGAGGATAAGACGGAGATGCTGCAGGGCAAGGGCTACATTCTGAACCTGAAGCTGGACAACGGCCTGACAAAGAACATTAAACTCATTGACAAGCAGAACGTTTATAATAACCGTCTGCAGGTCATCAACCAGTATGAGGTAGAGGGAGCACACAAGAACCGCTACGACGTGACGATACTGGTTAATGGTTTGCCAATGGTGCATGTGGAACTGAAGAAACGTGGCGTACCCATCAAGGAGGCTTTCAATCAGATTAACCGCTACCTGCGTGACTCATTCTGGGCAGGCAGAGCTATGTTTGACTTCGTGCAGATTTTCGTTATTTCCAATGGTACGGAAACCAAATACTATAGCAACACCACGCGCTTTGCCAAGGAACAGGAAGCAACAGGAGGACCGCGAAAGCACAAGACGGATGGCCAGTCGTTTGAGTTCACTACCTACTGGACGGATCAGGAGAATACGCTACTCTGCGACCTGAGGGATTTTACCACCACCTTCTTTGCCAAGCACACGCTGCTGAACGTGCTGACGAAGTACTGCGTGTTCAACGTGGACAAGCAGCTGCTTGTGATGCGCCCTTACCAGATAGCCGCTACGGAAAAGATTTTGCAACGCATACAGACGGCCATCTACAACAAGTGGCAGGGGAGCATCCGCGCAGGTGGCTACATCTGGCACACCACGGGTTCGGGCAAGACGCTGACTTCATTCAAGACGGCACAACTGGCCTCGAGGATGGAAGGCATCTCGAAGGTGCTGTTTGTCGTAGATAGAAAAGACCTGGACTACCAGACGATGAAGGAGTACGACAACTTTGAACCAAACTGCGCTAACAGCAATTCTTCTGCCCGTATCCTGCTGAAGCAGCTGAAAGACCCACAGGTGAGCATCATCATCACCACGATACAAAAGCTGTCGAACCTGATGAAGCCGAAGTTCTACGATACGGACGAACGGCTGCGTGAGTTGCTGCAGAAAGAGAACATCGTGCTCATCTTCGACGAATGCCACCGAAGTCAGTTCGGAGAGATGCGCCAGCAGATTGTCAAGCGCTTCAAGAAGTACCTGATGTTCGGATTCACAGGCACACCTATCTTTGCCGTCAACACATCGGCAGGCAGCAAGTACCAGACCACCGCACAACTGTTTGGTGGAGAGCTTGATAAGGACGGGAAGCCTACGAAGGCACTGCATACTTATACCATCATTAACGCCATCAGGGATAAGAACGTGCTGCCGTTCCACGTGGACTACAGTTCGACCATGAGGATGAAGAGCGACGTGGACACCAAGCAAGTTTGGGGCATTGATACGGATGAGGCGCTGCACGACCCCCGCCGCATCAGCATCGTGACACGTTACATTCTGGAGCACTTCCGCGAGAAGACCAGCGGGATGTTCAACAGCATCTTTGCCGTTGACTCGGTGAAGACTGCCATACAATACTACAACGAGTTCAAGCGCCAACAGGCCGATGCCACAGCACCGCTGAAGGTGGCAACTATCTTCACCTACAATGCCAATGAGGCAGAAACTGACGAATGGGGATTCACAGACGACGAGAACCCGGAGAGCACCAGCGAACTTGACCCTACATCACGCGAGGCATTGCAACGTGCCATTGATGACTATAATCAGACGTTCGGCACGACGTTCTCTACTGACGGGGAGCAGTTCCAGTCATACTACAAGGACGTGTCGCTTCGCATGAAGCGGCGCGAGGTGGACCTGCTTATCGTGGTGGGTATGTTCCTAACGGGCTTCGATGCCAAGACGCTGAACACGCTGTGGGTAGATAAGAACCTGAAGATGCACGGACTGCTACAGGCCTACAGCCGCACGAACCGCATACTGAACTCGGTAAAGACGTTTGGCAACATTGTCTGCTTCCGCAATCTGGAGGAAGCAACGAAGAAGAGCATCTCCATCTTTGGCGATGAGAATGCCGCAGGACTGGTATTCATGAAGTCGTTTGAGGAATACTACAGCAAGGGCTACAAGGATGAGAAAGGCGATGAACAGGCTCCATATACAACGCTGGTGAGAATACTGCAGGAGAAATATCCTGTGGAGAAGATTGCCAACATCATAGATGACACCGAGAAGAAACAGTTTATCCGCCTGTTTGGCGGCATCCTGAAACTGCGGAATGTGCTGAGTGCGTTCGACGAGTTTACGCCAGACAAACAGCTGATACCTGAGATGCAGCTTCAGGACTATCTGGGTTGGTACAACAAGCTGTATGAGGAAATCAGGAAACCATCACACCCCAGGGAACGTGAGGACATCACCGACGACTTGGTATTTGAGATGGAACTGGTGAAGCAGGTGCAAATCGACATTCACTTCATTTTGCAGCTGGTACAGCAGTATCACGACACGAACTGTCAGGACAAGACCATCATAGTAAAACTGAGGAAGCAGATAGAGGCCAGTCCCGACATGCGCGACAAACGGGAACTGATAGAGAAATTCATCGACCAGATGACGCCCGAAAAAGGTGCCGACGTAGGAGAGCAATGGGAAGCGTACATAGAACGTGAGAAGAAGGCCGAGCTGGATGCCATCATCAGCGAGGAACGTCTGAAACCTCAGGAAACGGCAGCCTTCATGCAACGTGCCTTCATGGACGGATACGTCACAGAGACAGGCACAGGCATTGCCCAGATATTGCCTCCCAGCAATCCCTTCCTGCCGGAAAGCGGAGAGAAGAAACAGACGGTAATAGAGAAACTGAAGGACTACCTGCAGAAGTTCATTGGGACTACGGAACCAGTGAACGTCAACGTTACCATCGAGAATCATTATCATGGACAAATAGATAACTTAACAATAAACGAATAAATAAAGCGTTATAGAAGAAAAAAGACATAAGATATAAAACTTAGCGCAAGCGCTACTTTCTAAGGGCCAAATTCTCGACGGGTAATACACCCATTTCATTCCAAGAAAGTATGCGACCAACGCTTCGTGTGATTTCATCACAGCGAGGGCGGCGGTCGTATGACAATGAGGAATGAGGGAGTCGAGACCCAAGGCCCTGCTTTGTTTACGAATACGTGCCCTTGCTTTTTTCCATACGAGTAACTATAAATATATTTTACTAATAATAAACTACAATGGAAAACGAAGAAACAACACAACATTCGGGTGGTGGTGGCATCTACAACTACTTTCAGGGTGCCACCATCCACAACCTGGTCATCAACGGCAACATGACGAAGAACGGCCCCGACCAGTACAACGAAAACGGAAACGGAAACGAAAACGAAAGCGAGAAACCCCTGCATGCTGAACAGGTAGCCCGAGCGCTGGCGAGCTGCAGCACCCTGATATGGGGTAACGCTGCCTACGGCGTGGCCTTCTGCGTGTGCCGCGACGCCTTCAACAGCGGCAGCAACGCCACGAACTTTGAGCGGGTGCTGGCCCAGGGGGGCGTCGAGTTGCCGGAGGGTACCATCAACGCCGCGCTGAACCGCAACCCCTGGATGCGGCTCAACATAGAGAAGTGGGAGGGGCAGCACGTCATGGAGCGCGTGCTGAGGCTCAGAGACTCTTTCCTCCAGGCCATGAATAACATCATCATAGAGAAAAAAGTGACTGCCTGACGGGGCAAACCTTTAGAAAAACCCTTAGAACCCTTAGAAAAACCCTTAGAGGTGCATGACGAAGTTTCATGCACCTTTTTTTTTCCTCTACCTTTGCCATTGCTACCGGGTAGCAAGGGCAAAGGCCACTTGGAAATGCGCATTCCAGAAACATGTTACACTAAAAAGGCCAAAAGCCAAAAGCTAAAAAAATTACACTTACAAATTGAAAGCAACAATGGAAATCATCGGAAGAATTATCTACGTGAGCTCGATGAACGAGCGCCAGTATCAGGACAAAAGGACGGGACAAATGCAGACGTTCCGCTCGGTAACGGTAAAGATTCAGCGGGGCCCCGACCTCATAGCGGCCGAGGCCGTGCAGGAGCAGGCCGTCAGGCTCAGTGAAGCCGCTGTCAGACAGGAAGTTCAACCCGACGTGCTGCTCTGCCTGCGGCTGGCCTTCTGGTCGGAGGAGTACGCCGACAAAAACGGCGAGGTGAGGTACAAAACATCTGTGGGACTGAGAGATTGGGAGCGGGTGTGATGGGAAACTGACAATTGACAATTGACATTAAGCCAAAAAAAGGTTGTTCGGTCTGACCAGACCGATAAACCCGAAAAAGGGATGTAAGACCATAATATTATATATATAATATATTATATATTAATATTAATCTTTTCAGATTATAACCTGAAGTAGCAAAAAAATCCCCGGTCGATTTTGAGCTTAACGTAAAAAGTAAATTGTAAGTTTGAAAAAAAAGTAAATCAACAAGACAATGACGAACTATGGAACCAAAGAAAGTAACACTGGAAGACGGGGCCACGCCGAGAAAGGTCGTGGCCAGGTCGAAGGGTAGTGCCCGGCACTACAACGACGGGAGCTTTGAGTACAGCCCCTACGAATCGACGGGCGAAAGCTCGCGTGAGATGCTTGTGCGCAAGGGCGACAGCTCTACCTACGTGACGAGGGGCAAGACCCCCTACCGCGTGGTCATGCTGAAGGAGAAGGCCGACGACCCAGCCCTGCGCCCTAAGATGGAGCAGCAGCTGGAGGACTTCATCAGGGGCTTCGGCGAGGGCAACTTTGAGGAGCCCAAGCCGCAAAAGAAGAGGTCGGCCCTGCGCACCCTCTGGGACAGCCAGCAGATGAAGGTGGAGCTGAACGAGGCTTCCTGCCTCTGCCTGGTCCGCATGGCTATTCCGCTCAACACGGTTGAGGATATGAAACAAAGAGCATACAACTACATGATGAATTTAAACCAATGTTTTACTATCAACAAGCAATTTTTAGTCCGTGCCGTCCGTGCACAAAAGAAGACTTCACAAGGCTGACCATCAGCGACCAGGTGACCGCCACCATAGACCAGATACGCTCGCGCGTCAGCACGGGCGAGCGCGAGGACGTGCAGAAGCTGAAGAAGCGGCTGCCCCTGCTGGTCTTCATGGCGGG
>ODAJ014792176.1_pt1 | contig 14543 bp, 7 predicted proteins | sample 1539241 | NCBI WGS metagenome assembly ODAJ01 (sample SAMN02144231, study PRJEB22623) | gut metagenome | biome: sheep rumen | host: Ovis aries | place: New Zealand
GCCATCGGTCTGGCCGGTAACAACCGCATCAACAGCGACATGTGGCGTATCCTCTATGCCATCAACTCCACTGGCGGCCCCGGCTTCAGCGAGCAGACCCAGTACGGAGAGAAATACTATGGCAACAACGGCGGCTCCACATTCTCCAACGAGAAGATTAAGTGGGAGACTACCATCACCCGCAACGTGGCTGCCGACATCTCGCTGTTTAACGGCCGCGTAACCATCACGCCCGAGTTCTACTGGAACACCACCCGCGACCTGCTCTACAGTTCCGACCTCGACCCGACGCTCGGCTACGGCAAGCAGATGCAGAACATCGGACAGGTCACCAACAAGGGTATCGAGTTCTCCATCAGCGGCGACATCCTGCAGGGTAAGGACTACGTGCTGAGTGCCAACGTCAACTTCGGCTGGAACAAGAAGAAGATTGACAAGCTGAACGGTACCGACAATGTGGTATGGGACCAGAACGACCGCTGGAAGTCAAGCTATAACGACTACTGTCTCCGCGTGGGCGACGAGGTGGGTCTGATCTACGGTTTCGTCTATGACGGACTCTACAGCTTCGACGAGTTCTACTTCGACCCCCTGAACAACTATCAGGCAGTGCCCTGGGGCAGCAGTGCTGCCGACAACGGCACCAGCAAGGACTGCGGTCCGCGTGAGGACGGATACGTGACGGTCATCAACGACATCTCCGGCGACAGCAACAGCGGTATCGCCACCCTGCCCGGTAAGATTAAGTTCAAGGACCTGGACGGCGACGGACGCATCACCGAGAACGACCGCACCGTCATCGGTAACACCAACCCGAAGATACAGGGTGGTTTCGGCCTGAGCGGTTCCTACAAGAACTTCGACTTCACAGCCAACTTCACCTACATGCTCGATTTCGACATCAACAACGCTACGGCCTACACGCTGTCGTCGTCTGAAAGCAACAAGAACAAGTTCTACAACGTGCTGTCCAAGTTCAACGACGGCTGGCAGTACAACGACATTACCGGCGACATCACCGGTACGAAGGGCGACATCCTCTATAAGCTCTCCTATGTTGACGATTGTGTAAACATCTACAAGAAGGCCAATGCCGGCCGCGGACTGTGGAACCCTGCCGATGTCACCAAGAAGATTACCCACTCCTACTTCATCGAGGATGGTTCCTTCCTGCGCTGCTCCGACTTAACCATCGGCTACACGCTGCCCAAGACGCTGACCCAGAAGATTGGCATCTCGAAGGCACGCTTCTATGTGTCAGCCTCTAACCTGTTCATCATCACCAGTTATTCCGGCTACGACCCCGAGGTGGACATTCAGACCAGTCTGACCTGTGGTATGGACTACAACCGCTATCCGCGTAACCGCATGTTTGCATTCGGTACTAACATCACTTTCTAAATTAATAAGGTATATAAGATATGAAAATCAAGAATATATTACTGACAGGATTAGCAGCCCTGGCCGTAGTCTCCTGCAACAAATACCTGGAGGTCGATGCTCCCTCGAAGAGCACGGTCGATTTCGTCTTCAGCATGAAGTCGGAGGTGGAGCGCGCACTCAACGGTGTCTATGCTCAGGCTCTGTCCAACGACCTGTACGGCAATCTCTACCAAGGCACCTTTATTCTCAATAGCGATGTAGACTTTGCCAGAAGCAACAGTCGTTCCCACTCGCACACCAGCTATGCACGCTTCGACTGTGACGACCAGGGTGGCGACATCCTGAAGTTCTGGACGGCAGCCTACAATCTGATTGAATATGCCAACAAGTTCATCACCTATGCAGAGGCCAGCCCCGTCTACTATGTCAAGGATACTGACGGCAACTATGAGTTGACGGCATCAGGCAACAGAATCCCCGACAGCGAGATGCTGCAGTGGATTGGCGAGGCCAAGTGTCTGCGTGCCATGGCTTACCACGACCTGGTGGTGATGTTTGGCGACGTGCCTTTCACCTTCGTGCCTACGGCAGAAAGAGGCATAGAGACCATTCCCGTGGTTGACCGTGAGGAAATTCAGACAGCACTGATTGCCGACCTGAAGGAGGCTGCCGTTAGCATGTCGTCAACGTCCAGCACCACCGTGGAGCGCTGCTCCAAGGAGTTTGCCCAGGGACTCGTGGCACGCATCGCCCTGACTGCCGGCGGCTATTCACTGCGCCCCAACAAGGCCGACAGCCGCAGCTATGGCGAGATGAAGCGTCCGGACAACTGGCAGGCTTTCTACACAACAGCCCGCGACTATGCCGACTCCATCATCGAGTCGAACACGCACCGTCTGGCACAAAGCTACCAGGAGGTCTTCGTCAACGAGTGTAACTACCAGGTCATCAACAATGACGACCCCATCTTCGAGATTCCTTTCGCCAAGGAGTCGTCAGGCAACACGGGCTATCTGCAAGGTCCCTCCTACGCTTCATACGAAGGCAAGACCGTAGGCCCCTGGGGAAAATGCGGAGGTTCGGCTCAACTGAATGCATTCTACCGCTTCCTCTTCCGCGATGGTGACATGCGCCGCGAGTTTGTCAATGGCTTGTGGTACTACAACTATTTCACCAATGCCGAGGGCAACCTGGCTGACTCCGTCTACTTCCGCAACGACTACTTCGTCCACAACAACAAGTGGTCGAAGCTATGGACTTCAGAGAGTTCAGCCCTGGGCGACATCACCGAAGGTTCCACGGGCATCAACTACCCCTACTTGCGCTATGCCGACGTGCTGTTGATGTATGCCGAGGCCGCCAACGAACTGAACGGCGGTCCCACGAGCAAAGCCGTCGACTGCCTGCGCCAGGTGCACAGCCGTGCATTCCAGGATGGCGACCCAGAATTCATCGCCTCCGCTCAGGCCAGCCAGCAGGCCTTCCAGAAAGCCGTGCTCGACGAGCGCAAATGGGAGTTTGCCGGCGAGAACTCACGCTGGCGCGACCTGGTGCGCACCAACACATACGCCGAGGAGGTGGTTTACAGCTTCCTGCGCTACTATTCGGTGGGCATGAACTGCGGCACGGGCTTTGAAGACGACATCGTAGCCCATGACGGCGGCGAAGACTATCTGTCGAATCTGCCCGGCATGCGTGTCTACTACCACACCTACAACCTCAGCGAGGCCAATACATACGGTCTGCGCATGTTCCGCTCACAGCTCTATGGCTACGTGATTGACAAGGCACAAAACATACTGCAGAAGTACCCCAACCAGTCGTTCCAGAGCCTGCGCATCTTCAATGCCTACAAGCCGGCCGGTTCGGCACCGGTCACCAGCCAGATTACGCGTGGCGGATTCTCGGCTGCTGCCTGGATTCCTGCCGACATGTACAACTGGTACAACGAGAACACGGGTCTGCCCAACGACTACTGCAAATACTCGTACTACGGCTACATCCGCTGCGACGACAACGGCAACCTGTGGGTTATCCGCGATGGCGCAATGACTCAGTTCAGCGGCATTACCGATGCCAGCCAGCTGCCTCCCGTGCGCTACATCCTCCCCTATCCTAATACGGTTATCCAGCGCTCTGCCGGTAACTATAAGAACTATTATGGCTATTAATCACAACATAGAACTCAGAAAGATATGAAAAAGATATTGAACAACATGTTGCTTCTCCTCATCGCAGGCTCATCGGCACTGGTGGTGTCCTGCAAGGACGATGACAACAGTTCGTCAACGAACACCGACAGGGAGTTCATGACCATGTTCATCAATGACAACAACCGTGGCAAGGGCGGCGACTACCCCTACAACTGCGGACTGGACGGTGCCTACCCCCACGGCAACACCATTCACCTCTACTGGTATGGCGTCAACGACTGTGCAGGCTATCAAGTGCAGATGGCCATCCAGAACAAGGTGAGCTTGGGTTCAGAGGCCTGGGCCAAGATTCAGGGAACACCTGACCTCTTGCTCGACACCATTCTGGGTCCCAAGCAGCTCGACATGGTCATCAAGGACTTGCAGTACTCCACAGACTACCGCTTCGCCATCCGTGCTCTGTCAACAAAGGACCAGAACATCAAGGGCGACGAGTCTACCTTTGCCCATGCCTCCAACTGGTTTGGACATGGCAACGGCCGCCAGTGGCAGGAGTATCTGGGCATCACCACCCGCGACCGCTATCCTACCCCGTTTGCCATCTACGTGAACCAGGCCGAGACCACGGAGACTGAGATGCACGTCTATCTGAACCTAACGGCTAAGCAGGCATTAGGATATGCCGATGACGCAGAGATAACCGACCCCGACGACTTGGACAAGCTGGAGTCTTTCTACGAGAACTTCAACATCGACGAAGACGGCAATCTGGGTTATCAGTATCTTACGGTTTCGCCCTCTCCCAACAACCCCAACTCTACCGTTGACGAGAAATGGAAAAACTATAAGATTACCGATGCTGACCGGGAGAGAGGCTACATCGTCGTGACCGGACTGACGGCCAATTCCGTCTACGTCATCGACGTCATCGACCCAAGGGTGTCTGTTCCCATCGATGCGAAGTACAACACCTGTACGGCACGTTCCGACGGTCAGCCCGGAGAGCCTATCCTACTGAACCACGACGAGCTGATAGCTACTTACAGCAACAGCACTGTGCCCTCGAACGATGCTTACAGACGTGCTGACGTGTTCGCACGCGCTGCCGAATTCGACGCTGCACCGCTGACGCCGACACTCTACGACTTCATCTCGAACACCCAGTTCGCTGAGGGCCAGACTTACTATCTGGAAGGTGGCAAAACCTACTACCTGGACGGCAACGACATCACCTGTAAGGGCTTCGTGCTGCGCACCAACCCTGCTGATGTGGCTGAGGGCAAACGCGCCAAGGTGATCTGCGGTATCGGTAAGAGCGACATGTACAACCAGGCTACCAACGGTGAGCAGTGGAACGGATGTCCGTACTCGATGTTCACGTTCGGCCGTTCACCGGAAGCTGGTGAGGGCGGTGAAATCTACATGAAGAAGCTGGCCTTCTACGACATCGACTTCGACAACCCGCTGTGCTACAACTACGGTGACAACCAGGCCGGACTCGGCACGGCAACCGGTAACTACTTCTTCAACATGTTCTCCAACGGTATGGCTGTGACGCTCGATTCACTGGTGATGGAGAACTGCTCGTTCAAGCGCCTGGTGCGCGGATTCATCCGTGAACAGGGTCCTAACTACAAGGTATGGAACCACGTGCTCATCAAGAACAACCTGTTCTATGACTGCGGTTACTACAACCAGGGTGCCGGCGGCTACTGCTGGATTGCCGGTATCAACCAGCCCGGCTCTAACCTCTACAAGGACTTCAAGGTGGTAGAGAACACATTCTACGACAGTCCGTTCCCGGCATTCTTCAGCGAAGAGAACACCAACTACACCCGCGACAACGGACCATGGATGATTACCTTCTCGAACAATACGCTCGTCAACTTCAACACCCGTGCCAATGGTGCCATCTTCAAGATGCGCAACCTGCCCGAAGGTTCTGTCTATACAGTGGAAAACAACCTCTTCGTGCTCTGCAAGAAACCGGGCGACCAGCGCGGACTGCAGATGTGGGGCGCCGACATCCGCAACACTCAGACCCTGTCTGACGGCTCTGCTTCCCATGTGACCCTGAACTTCCACAACAACTGGTCGACGAACAACGACCTGACCAACGGCAGCATCTTCACGGCCAATGCTTGGGATACCAGCAGCAACAGTTTCCAGAAGTTGGTGAAGGATGGTAACGCCACGCTGAACGGTTCGCTGACCGTGGAAGTAGCTGACATCTCAGCCACCGACCTGATGGAACAGCCCTGTCCGCCCCACGTGGCATCAACGTCTAACGACCATAACATGCACCGTGCTGACGCCCTGGACGGCACTGCCAAGACTGAGTACAACGTCAACCTCTATTTCAAGAACACCAACAACGACATCTACAAGAACAATGCAGGTGCTGCCCGTTGGCGCAACAAGTAAAGTTGAACTATTGATAACTGAAGATTATGAAGACATTAAGAAAAACGATATTCGCTGCATGGGCAGTGGTGGCAGGCATCAGCCTGACCACCGCCTGCAGCGATGCCAACGAGTATAAGGATGCACGCACCGACAATCCGTCGTGGATTGAAAACTACACCGATTCTACGAAGATTGCCCATCCCGAATCGCTGGCTAATACCAGATGGGTGCGCGGAACAGGCATCAAGACCAATGCTTTAGGCCAAGAAGTACAAGGCTTCGTGGAGAGTCTGAACTTTGTGTCTGCCGACTCCGTGGCTGTCAAGATGAGCGAAGGTGCCACTGCCGGAACTTGGGTTGATGACTCCAATACGGAAAAGTTGCCCTACTACGAGTACACATACTCTGTAAACACGGGCAGAATAGAAATCCTCAAGGAAACCAAGAACGGAAACACTGTCACCAAGTCGGCTATATTCACCGGTGTAGCAGTCAGCGGTTTGCTGGATGTCATCACCCTGGCCCACTATGGCGACACTCCGGTACAGACCTATCTCGTCAAACAGTAACCTGACGATAGGATGATTGAGCAAGAGGAGGTCATGTCGTGTGTACATGACCTCCTCTTTGGTTATATGATTTGCCATTCCTCCGCAAACCTTTACGTTAATTTAACAAAGACTTTGCTTGCCATTTACGATTAAATTCGTAACTTTGCCACGCAATATGTAAACAAACAAGCTAAGAGAATATCATTGTACTATTATTTATTAACTAATTATTTCTATTATGAAGAAAATTTTTACTCTAATTTGTGCCCTCGTGGGCTTTGCAGGAGCTGCCAATGCCGCTGGTGTTGACAACCTCTCAGAGTTGAAGCACAGCTATGTGCTGGTATGCGATGAACTGGGAGCTCGCCCAGGCAAAGGCGCTCTTTTTGGTGCCGACCACTTCCTGGACGTAACCGGTGGTTCTACTGCTACTAACAAAGGTTCTGTAGACCTTTCTGTGGCAGATGGCGTACTGGTGACTGAGGAAATTGCCGCAAAGTATGGTGAGGAATATCCTGGAGCTCACCTGAACTTCTTACGCCTTAAGAACGATCAGGACGTTATTGCCATGAAGGTAACTGCAAAATCCAAGATTATTATTTTCTATAATAACAATGGAGCAGAGCGTTACCCGATGTTTGGCACAGACAGCAAGCCGACCAGCAATCCGATGGCCAATCAGGGAACTATCTCTGAAACTGTCAACAAGATTGCCCGTATTGAGTGGACTGCCGAGGATGATGGCGTAGTCTACATTGGAGGTAAGGGAGGCGACCAGTTCTTGAGCTACATCATTGTTGAAGCCAACGAGGCTCCCGGCACTCCTACCGTTAAGATTGGCGACCAGAAGTTCGAGGGCGGCTTGTGGTTCCGCGAGGTAACTTGCAAGGCTAACGACGCAGTTGAGGAAGGTGTAGACGATTCTACTCCTACCGTTGTCACCTACACCACTGACGGCACTGCACCCACTGCCGCCAGCCCCAAGTACACCGAACCCATCAAGTGCTACAATGAAGGTATGACTGTCAAGTTCCAGGCATTCCTTGATTTTGAAGGAAATGGAATCCCGGCTGATGATAACATCTGTGAAGGTGCCGACAATGAGGCATACGTTAGCTTCTCGTTCGATGCTCCTTCTATCGCTGCTGACGGTGCTACTTTCACCATCACCTCTCCCTACGCTGAGCAGAATGGTGAGAACTTCTATACGCTGAATGGCGGTGATGAGGTGAAGGGCGACGGAACCACTCTGACAGAGTCTGCCACCGTTAGTGCTTTCACCAAGATTGCAAATGGTTCCTACGGCACTTTCACCTCCAAGTCTGTCACTAAGGATGTCTATGTGCTGAATCCTATCACTGAGAAGAAGACCATTGCTGTCACTGCAGCTGAAGTCGTTGAAGATGAGAACTCTACTGACACTCCCAAGCCCTTCATCGTGAAAGAGGGTACTGGCGTGATCAGTGCCGACAAGGCTGACTTCTTCGTGAAGAACCTTGAGTTCGGCGTGGTAAAGGATGCTGCCTATCAGATTGATGGCCAAGAGGCTTACATCAAGATGAACAATACAAACATCACCTTCTTCGTGGCTGCTGGCGACTCTGTAAATGTCAAAGTCATCTGCGCTAAGAATGCTTGTAAGAATTTAGATGCCGAAGATGCTGCAGAGAACAAGCAGGACAACGGCTGTACACCTGACCGCCAGTGCTTTGTCAACGTAAGTGGTACCAACTACTGTTTAACAGACGCTGAAGGCAAACACACCAACGACCTAAAGCTCTATCCCAATGCATACGAGTTTGAGTTCGGTCTGGCTGCTGTGAAGTCTACCACCGAGAAGGTAAAGGATGGTGAAGGCAACGAGATTTCTACCACCACTTATAGTGATGAGGCTAAGTACTTCACCTTCCAGAAGTACTCTGGCACTGGTAACATCCTGATTTCTTCTATCGAGATTACTCCTGCCGGTAAGTCTAAGCAGACCACGGGTATCACCACCGTCAAGGCTGCAGAGAAGGCCAACAGCGCCATCTACAATCTCGCCGGCCAGAAGGTTAACGAGAGCTACAAGGGCGTAGTTATCATGAACGGCAAGAAGATGATTCAGAAGTAATCATCCCCTAAGTGATATTTAATCTACGAGGGCAGACTATAACAGTCTGCCCTCGTTGTTTTTTTGGGTAAATTATTTGGAGATAACATTTTAAGTTCGTAACTTTGCATGGCAATAGTAAAGTACAACGCATTTCAGACAAATATGATTACAGTAGCCAACCCGATTTACGACATCGTCTTCAAATATCTGATGGAAGACGAACGCATAGCAAGGACACTGCTCTCAGCCTTGCTGAAGAAGAACGTGGTGAAAATCAAGATGAAACCACACGAGTACACGAATATTGCCCGCGACGGTTTGTCAGTGTTTCGCATAGACTTCGGTGCCACCATCCAAGAGGATGACGGAAGTCAACACCTTATCCTCATAGAGTTGCAAAAGACATGGGTAGAGACAGAGACCCTCCGATTCCGGCAATACTTAGGTGCTCAGTATGCCAACCCGGACAACATGCTGCCGGACAACGACGGCAACTATGGAATACCCATGATGACCGTCTATCTGTTAGGGCATAAAGTGGGAGACATTGAAGAGCCGGTATTGTATGTACACCGTCAATCTTTCGACTATAATGACAATCTGGTGACACAAGGATTGCCTAACCCATTTGTGGACAGTCTGACACACGACAGCATCATCGTACAGATACCCCGCCTGCACGGGCAGATTAACAACCGGTTAGACAAAGTCCTCAGTATCTTCGACCAGACACTGCAACTGCCAAATGACAAGCACATACTGGGCATAGACGAAACCGTATACGCCAACGATGACGAGATGCAAAGAATCATCCAGCGGCTACTGGCGGCAGCTGCCGATGCCAAGATGCGCCATGACATGAATGTGGAGGATGAGTATTTCTCAGTCATCGAAAAGCGTGACACGACCATCATGATCAAGGACAGGAAGATTGCCGAGCAGACGGCACAGATTAATGAGCAGACGGCACAGATTAATGAGCAGACGGCACAGATTAGGAAATCCGTACAAATGCTCTATAAGGCAGGGATGAGTGCCGAAAACATCGCAGTCAGCTTAGGAATGGACCTAAATACCGTCTTACGGATAACAGAAATGTAAATTGTAACAACCCAAAAACATACATATGAAACAACTGAAAAGACTCTTGTCGTGCGTGGCTCTTCTGCTGATCAGCAGTGCGGCTGTGGTGGCGCAGACGGAAAAGCAGCCGGCCTTTCCGGGTGCCGAAGGATTTGGACGCTACGTGACTGGTGGTCGCGGCGGCAATGTATATCACGTTACAAACCTAAACGACTCAGGGGCAGGATCGCTGCGCTGGGCGTTGGGGCAGAGTGGCATCAAAACCATCGTATTCGATGTGTCAGGAACCATTCACCTGAATTCTGCACTGAACATTGGCAGCAATACCACCATTGCCGGACAGACAGCCCCTGGAGATGGTATCTGCGTTGCCGACTATCCCTGTGCCATCAAGGGCAACAACGTCATCGTACGATACCTGCGTTTCCGCTTAGGAAACAAGAATGTCACCAAGGATGGTGCTGACGGATGGGACGGTTTCGGCGGCTTCGACCAGCAGGATTGGATGATAGACCATTGCTCTGTATCATGGTCGATTGACGAATGCCTGTCGGTTCTCGGCAACAAGAATACCACCGTCCAATGGTGTCTGGTAGCCCAGAGCCTGGTGAACTCCGGCCACAGCAAGGGTGCCCACGGCTATGGCGGCAACTGGGGCGGTAGCGGTGCATCATTCCACCACAACCTGATAGCCCACCACACTTCACGCACTCCGCGACTGGGACCGCGACCTACCACCCAGCTGGATGAGCGAATGGACTATCGCAACAATGTCATCTACAACTTCGGCAGCAACGGCTGTTACGGTGGCGAAGGCATGAAAGTGAACATCGTGAACAACTACTACAAGCCAGGTCCCGGATCACCCACCGACACCAAGGGCAAGCGCATTGCCGGCATCGGCATCCGTACCAACAGCTACATAGCCACCTACCCTGCTTATGCACCCGCTTTGCACCTTTGGGGAAAGTATTATGTGACCGGTAATGTCAACTCGAAATACAGCGATGTGACAAACAACAACTGGACTTACGGCATATACAACCAGATAGATGCCAGCGGATGCGACGGCACCTATACGGTTGCCACCAGGGACAGCATCAAGATTGACGAACCCATCGACTTCATCCTGACGACAACCCATACCGCCCAGAAAGCCTATGAAAAGGTGCTCGACTTTGCCGGTGCATCCCTGCATCGCGACTCTTTCGACGACATGATGGTCAGCGACACTCGCAACAACACCGCCAGCCATACCGGCAGCGGTCTGAACAAGGGTTTCATCAATTCACAGGACGACAACAAGCCTTCCAATGCCGACAGCGACTGGAGTGCATGGCCCGTACTGGAGAGCAAGGCAGCCCCTGTGGATACGGATGGCGACGGTATGCCTGACGAGTGGGAAGATGCCCACGGCCTGAACAAGAACGATAAGAACGACGGCATCTTGACAGGTCTGGGCGGTTACACCAATTTGGAAATCTACATGAACTCGCTGGTAGCAGACATCACCGAACAGCAGTATGCCGAAGGTGAACAGCAGGGCAAGGTCGTCAACAACGGCGACGAACCCGTGGCCACCACTTTCGACATCAGCCAGCAGACCTCCAATGGCGACTGGACCTTCGTAGGCGGTTTCAAGATGGACCAGACGGGAGCTCCCGCTACCGGCAACGACGGAACCATCAAGTATTCGCGCAACAAGAAGTACACCCTCACCCTGCCCGACGGCATGAGCATAGAGAAAGTGACCATCTACGGATATTGCAATGGCGATGGTGCCACGGGCTATTTAGGCGAATTGGCCGGCACCAACTATGCCTCAACCGACTATGTCTACCCACCCCGCGATGCTGCCGAAAACAGGGCTACCCATACCATCACCCTGCCACAGCCCGTCAGCGGGAAACTGTCTTTCACCCCAAGGGGAGACGCACAGTCGTGCTATAAGATTACCCTGTATGCGGCCACTACCACAGGAATCGCCGACGTCATCTCCCGCAGCAACAATGCCGGTGCCAAGACTTACACCCTCCAGGGCACTCGGGTACCACAGCCCACCAAGGGCATCTACATCCAGAACGGCAAGAAAGTAATCATCAAATGATATGAAGAAAATCCTAACTACTTTACTAATCTCGATAGGAGCATCTGCGTCACTGATGGCGCAGATGCTTCCCTATCAAAATCCGAACCTGACGGCAGAACAGCGTGCTGACGACCTGCTGAGCAGACTGACCATCGAAGAGAAAACCAAGTTGATGATGGACGTATCGCCAGCCATTCCCCGGCTGGGCATTCCTGCCTTCCAGTGGTGGAACGAGGCTCTGCACGGCATCGGGCGTAACGGCTTCGTCACCGTGTTCCCCATCACCACCCAGATGGCTGCCTCCTGGGACGACGCCCTACTCTACCAAGTGTTTACAGCCGTCAGCGACGAGGCCCGTGCCAAGAATCAGGAGGCCAAGAAATCGGGTAACGTACAGCGCTATCAGGGGCTGTCGTTCTGGACCCCAAACATCAACATCTTCCGTGACCCCCGCTGGGGACGCGGCCAGGAGACTTACGGCGAAGACCCCTATCTGACCAGCCGCATGGGACTGGCCGTCGTCAACGGACTGCAGGGTCAGGCCATGAACGGTCAGCGACTGGGCACCAGCAAATATGCCAAGTTGCTGGCCTGTGCCAAGCACTTTGCCGTGCATAGCGGTCCTGAGTGGAACCGCCACGTCTTCGACATCCAGCAGTTGCCCGAGCGCGACCTGTGGGAAACCTACCTGCCAGCCTTCAAGACTTTGGTCAAAGAGGGCAACGTGGCCGAGGTGATGTGCGCCTATCAGCGCATTGACGGCGACCCCTGTTGTGGCAATGCCCGCTATGAGCAGCACATCCTGCGCGACGAATGGGGCTTCCAGGGCCTCATCACCAGCGACTGTGGTGCCATCCGCGATTTCCTGCCCCAGTGGCACGCCGTATCGAAAGACAACGAGGCGGCAGCCTCCAAGGCCGTTCTCAGCGGTACCGACGTAGAGTGTGGCTCCGTCTACAAGAGCCTTCCCGCTGCCGTCAAGCGTGGCGATATTTCTGAAAAGCAGATGGATGTCAGTCTAAAGCGACTGCTCATAGCCCGCTTCGAGTTGGGCGACTTCGACAAGGACGAACTGGTGGAATGGACCCGGATTCCCAGCAGCGTCATCGCCTCCAAGGAACATAAGCAGCTGGCCCTGCAGATGGCCCGAGAAGGTATCGTGCTGTTGAAGAACGACGGTGTACTACCCCTTGACAAATCTGTAAACAACCAAGTAGTCGTCATGGGTCCCAACGCCAACGACAGCATCATGCAATGGGGCAACTACAGCGGCTTTGCCACCAAGACCATTACTGTTTTGGAAGGTCTGCGCCAGCAGTTGGGCAACATACCCTACATCCAGGGCTGCGGCCTGACGCGCAACGAGGTCTACGAGAGCCGTTTCGACAAGATGCTGGCTCCGTCGGGTGCCAAAGGTATGCAGGCATACTATTGGAACAATACCGACATGAAGGGCAATCCCGTGGCCAGCGTAGAACTGAAGACAGCCATCAACCTCAGCAATGGCGGCAACACCGTGTTTGCCCCGGGTGTCAACCTCGAGCATTTCTCAGCCCGCTATTTCGGTGCCTTCATCCCTACCGAGGACGAGACGCTGACACTCCGTGTCGGTGCTGACGACAAGGTACGCGTCATCGTCAATGGCGACACTCTAGTCAACATCTGGAAAGTGCGCCAGCGCATTCAGGAGGCTGCTCCCACACTGAATGTGAAGCGGGGCGAGAGTTACCGCATCCAGATAGACTATGTGCAGGAGGGCGGCATGGCTGCCATGCAGTTTGATGTCTGCAAGAAGACCACCCCCACCCACCAGCAGCTGCTGGCCCAGATAGGCAGTGCCGAGACGGTCGTCTTCGTGGGTGGCATTTCTCCGCGTGTAGAAGGCGAGGAGATGAAAGTCAGCGACCCGGGTTTTAAGGGTGGCGACCGTACTGACATCGAGCTGCCGACCGTACAGCGCCAGCTGCTGAAGGCCCTCCACGATGCCGGCAAGAAAGTTGTCTTTATCAACTGCTCAGGCGGTGCTATGGCTATGGTGCCCGAACTGGAGAGTTGCAATGCCATCATTCAGGGCTGGTATGGCGGTGAACGTGGCGGCCAGGCTCTGGCCGAAGTGCTGACCGGTCTGGTGAACCCCAGCGGCAAGTTGCCCATGACCTTTTATCGCAGCGTCAACGACCTGCCCGACTTCCTGGACTACACGATGAAGAACCGCACCTACCGCTATTTTCGGGGCGACGTGCTGTTTCCCTTTGGCTACGGACTTTCCTACACCACGTTCGACATCAGCAAGCCCACCTATAAGAATAATAAGGTACGCGTGACGGTGAAGAATACGGGTAACATGGACGGCACTGAAGTAGTACAGGTGTATATGCGCAACATCGCCGACACCGAAGGCCCACTGAAGACGCTTCGTGCCTACCAGCGCGTCACACTGAAGGCCGGCGAGAGCAAGACTATCGACATTGATTTCCCCCGCCATCGTTTCGAAGGTTGGGATGCCCAGAGCAACACCATGCGCGTGGTGCCCGGCAAGTACGAACTCATGGTGGGTTCGTCGAGTGCTGACCAAGATTTGAAGAAGGTGGTGGTTACAGTGAAGTAAGTAACCACCACAGATAAACCATATAGCCTACCACGAGTACGGCACCTTCCCACCGCTCCACCATATAGCGTGTCCGTGAGAACAGCCACACCAGGGCTACCGAGACGAGCATCACTGCCATGTCAATGGTGGTGATGCCTTCTATTTCCAGAGGACTGATGGTTGCGGTCAGTCC
>ODAJ012098565.1_pt1 | contig 14531 bp, 15 predicted proteins | sample 1539241 | NCBI WGS metagenome assembly ODAJ01 (sample SAMN02144231, study PRJEB22623) | gut metagenome | biome: sheep rumen | host: Ovis aries | place: New Zealand
GTTTTCTTTCGGTGCAAACTGTCAGCATCTTCGGTCACATAGCCCGCTATGCTCCCTTATCAGCTAACATTTTGCCCTCGAAATAAATCCAAAAATCTGTCAAAGCTAATTTATAGAACCCACCATGATCCTGAAACTATTCATAATATACCTGATAGTAGTTAACATTGTGGCATTCATCGTATATGCCTTCGACAAATACCAGTCACAACACGACCGCTGGCGCATATCGGAAGCCACCCTGCTTTGGATGACCGTGGCAGGCGGCGGAATAGGTTCGCTGGCAGGTATGTATATATGGCGTCATAAGACGAAACACAAGTTGTTCACCATTGGCGTGCCGCTCATAATGTTCGTGGAGTTCGTACTCGCCAACATGGTGCTGTATTTGATAACATCAAGATAAAAATGCTAAAAACCCGATGCGTATGGAACAAGTCAGACTGACCACATGTGCCAATGATTTCAAGGCTCATCTGCTGCAAAGCCAACTTGAGGCAGAAGGCATACCATCGTTCATCAGCAACGAGATCATGCATTCATACACAAACGACGGATGCGACGTGTACGTCAACGACTTTGACTACGAACGTGCCGTTGATATCATGTCAGGTCTTGAGCTGTAGTCACTTTGCCGCTGCGCCGGCAGGAGTCTTGCTCCTGTGCAGGAGAATGTTGGCGAGGGCAAAGAAGAGAAGTATGAAGATGTAGTAGAGGTGCGGTATGATATCTACGGGATATACAGAGGCAAGCGCCGCACTCATAAGCAGTTGTGCGCCATAAGGAATGATACACTGCATGATGCACGAGAATGTATCAAGGATGCTTGCCACCCTACGTGGGTCCAGATTGAATTTGTGGCTAATATCTTTCGCTATGCCAGCCATGGTGATAATAGCCACGGTATTGTTGGCTGTGCATACGTCCACCACACTTGTCATGGTGGCTATACTCAGTTCGGCTGTGCGCTGCGAATGAACGTGGCGCATTATCTTATCCATCAAGAACTTCACTCCGCCATTGGCGCGTATCACCTCGAGCATGCCGCCTGCCAGCATGGTGACGATTATGAGTTCACCCATTCCTATTATGCCGTTGCCCATGGCTCCGAACCATGAGAAGAGGTCGTAGTCACCGTATATCATTCCAACGATGCCCGTGAGCACAGTGCCAAGTGCCAACACTATCAGCACATTGACACCGAGCAAGGCGGCAATGAGCACAACCAGATATGGCACCACCTTCATGATGTTTGCAGAAGGAAGGTTCTCTGGAGACGTAATATCATTGCCCGTAAGTGCATACACCACAAGCGTCAGCATGGCGGCAGGAGCTGCTATGCGCAGGTTGGTCTTGAACTTATCGCTCATCTTGCACCCTTGCGACTGCGTGGCACACACGGTGGTGTCGGATATGAACGACAGGTTGTCGCCGAAGAATGCACCACTTACCACTATGGCAGCGATGTATGCCGCAGGTTCGCCTATGGCGGTGGCAATGCCTACCGCTACCGGTGTCAGTGCCACTATGGTGCCTACGCTGGTACCTATTGACAGCGATATCATGGATGAAGCAATGAACATACCGGCATAGATGGCATCTGACGGCACAAGGCTCAGTGTCAGGTTCACCACATCGTCAATGCTTCCCATCTCCTTTGCAGAGTTGGCAAAGGCACCTGCCAATATGAATATCAGTATCATGAGCATCATGTTCTCTGATGCGCAACCGCGGTTGAATACCTTTATGCGATGCTTCAGGGTTCCGCGGGAGGTCATCACTGCCACTATCGACGACAGCATGAACGCAACGGTGACGGGGACCTTGTAGAAGTCTCCCGCTATTATGGAGATGCCAAGGTAAACTACGATGAAAAAAACAAGGGGCGTTATGGCAAGCATAGATGCAATTGTATGTGTATGTGTAAAAATGAATGTTAACTTAGGGCAAAGTTAATACTTTTTTTTGAAACGGCAAAGTAAATCCTTGGTAGTTTGGGAAAAAAGTAGTAATTTTGCAACCAAATTCACATTATTATATTAAAACATGAAAGAACTTGCACTAAAGTATGGCTGTAATCCAAACCAAAAGCCATCACGCATCTTTATGACCGAGGGCGAACTGCCTATCGAAGTACTTAACGGCCGTCCGGGCTACATCAACTTCCTTGACGCCTTGAACTCTTGGCAGCTTGTCAAGGAGCTGAAAGCCGCTACGGGACTGCCTGCTGCGGCAAGTTTCAAGCACGTCAGCCCTGCTGGCGCTGCCGTAGGTCTGCCATTGAGCGACACTTTGAAAAAGATTTATTTCGTTGACGACGTTAAGTTGCCTCTTACTCCTATAGCATGCGCCTATGCTCGTGCACGCGGTGCTGACCGTATGTCAAGCTATGGCGACTTCATCGCTCTCTCTGACGAGTGTGATGCTGCTACCGCTACACTCATCAAGCGCGAGGTCAGCGACGGCGTCATCGCTCCTTCATTCAGCGACGAGGCTCTCGAAATCCTCCGCGAGAAGCGTAAGGGTACATACAACGTAATCAAGATTGATCCTTCTTACGTGCCTGCACCAGTAGAGACGAAGCAGTGCTTCGGCATCACCTTTGAGCAGGGCCGCAACGAGATCAACCTTGCTGACGATGCTCTCTTCCAGAACATCCCTACCAAGTCAAAGAACTTCACTGCAGAGGCTAAGCGCGACCTCATGATTGCGCTCATCACACTGAAATATACACAGTCAAACTCTGTCTGCTACGTTAAGGACGGTCAGGCTATCGGCATCGGTGCCGGCCAACAGAGCCGTATTCACTGTACTCGTCTGGCAGGCAACAAGGCTGACATCTGGTGGCTGCGCCAGTGTCCTAAGGTTATGAACCTTCCTTTCAAGGAGGGCATTCGCCGTGCCGACCGCGACAATACCATCGACGTATATATCTCTGACGACTACGAGGACGTATTGGCAGAAGGCACATGGCAGAACTTCTTCACCGAGAAGCCAGAACCTCTGACACGTGAGGAGAAGAAGGCTTGGATAGCACAGAACACCAAGGTGTCACTGGGCTCTGACGCATTCTTCCCATTCGGCGACAACATAGAGCGTGCTCACAAGTCGGGCGTTGAGTTCATAGCACAGGCTGGCGGCTCAGTACGTGACGACAATGTCATCGAGACCTGCGACAAGTACGGCATCACGATGGCATTCACCGGAGTACGTTTGTTCCACCACTGATTCTAATTGAGAATTGAAAGTTGAGAATTGAAAATTATGATTACGCTTTGAGTTAATGAAAAACTAATTCATGGCGTTGGAAAAGATAATGTAACCACGTAACATGTTGACAAGGCGTCCGAATATCCTACAAGACAAAACATCTAAACTGATGGGACGCATTGTCAAAATGATTGCATATCTCAAGACCAAACATAATGTCGAGGCTTCCTGGATTAATCAGTTAAGCAGAAGCGGCACAAGCATTGGCGCAAACATTGCCGAAAGTAAGAATGCGCAAAGCAGAGCTGATTTCGTAAGCAAGCTGAATATTGCACTAAAAGAGGCGGATGAAACCAAATACTGGATTGATATAATACATCAATCAGGCGGACTCACCGATGTAGAGTGCAGTTCAATTACAAGAGATGTTAATGAGGTTATTTATCTTTTGACATCGATTATCAAGACAACGAAAGCAAATGGTCTGTAAATGTGATTCTGACGAGCAAATGCAGTAAACCGCGATTACGCTTTGAGTTGAAGAACAGTTGACAAAAGGCGTTGAAAAAACAATGTAACCACGCAGAATGCACAAAGCCGAGCTGATTTCGCAAGTAAAACGGTTACAACGTAATCATAATTTTCAATTCTCAACTCTCAATTTTCAATTTCCTATAAGACTATGGATGATTTCGATTTGATATTGCAGAATGGTATTAACTTCGGACGCGGAGGCAACAAGCCCAAGCAGGACGACAAGGTTAAGACCAAGGCAAAGAAAAAGAAGTACATAACAGGTGCACATGGCTCCGGCTCTGCCAAGCAGAAGGCAAAGTACCGCGAACAGAGAGCCAACAGACACAAGTGAGGATATTCAAGAAACTTGACATTTTCATGCTGCGACAGTTTATGATGCTGTTCGCAGGCACGTTCTTCATCAGCCTTTTCGTGCTGATGATGCAATTCTTGTGGCGTTACGTTGACGAGCTGATAGGCAAGGGACTGTCTATGGAAGTGCTGGCACAGTTCTTCTGGTACATGGGACTGATGCTCGTACCGCAGGCTTTCCCTCTGGCCATATTGCTGGCGTCGCTCATCACACTCGGCAACCTCGGTGAGAGCTCCGAACTGACAGCCATAAAGGCATCCGGCATATCGCTGCTAAAGAGTCTGCGAGGACTCATCATAGCTTCATGCCTCATAGCGGTATGCTCATTCATATTCCAGAACAACGTAGGACCAATGGCTAACGTACAGCTGCGCCAGCTGCTGCTGTCAATGAAGCAGAAGAGTCCGGAACTGGAAATTCCTGAAGAAATATTCTACGGAGGCATACCTAACTGTAACCTCTACGTACAACATAAAGACCTTGACAAAGGCATGCTATACGGTGTCATGATATACCGTATGACAGGCAGTTTCGAAGATGCTGCCATTATCCTTGCTGACTCCGGCAGGTTGCAGTCAACCGCCGACAAGCAGCACCTTAAGCTTTCGCTCTACAGCGGTGAGTGGTTCGAAAACATGCGCTCGCAGGAACTGCAGGGCAATGCCAGCGTGCCATACCGTCGAGAGTCGTTCATGAGCAAGGTCATAATACTCGATTTCGACAACGGATTCAACCTCGCCGAAGCATCAGGCATATCACAGATGGCTGCCGCACAGAGTCTGCCACAGCTGATACAGCGCATAGACTCCATACATGCCGTAGGTGACAGCGTAGGACAACGCGTGGCTGCCGACATCAGGACGGCTGTATTCCAAACCCCGAAGATATCACGTGCAGACTCTCTGCGAGCCCTTGACCTTGCAAAGCGTGGCAAGGTAAACTACGACTCCTTGTTTGCAAAACTCTCCGTGGAGAAGCAGCGCGACATATTACAGCGCGTGAACAGCCGCATAGAAATGGAGAAGATGGACACAGAGTTCAGGAGCATGGCTGCGCAAGACTACAACCAAAGGGAACGAGAATACAAGATAGAGATACTCAACAAGTTCGTGCTCTCACTCACGTGTATTATATTCTTCTTCATCGGAGCATCACTCGGAGCCATTATACGAAAGGGCGGACTCGGCGTTCCGGTAATAATATCGGTGCTGGTGTTCATCGTTTTCTATATACTCGACAACACTGGCTACCGCATGGCACGACAGGGATCATGGACAATAGCCTTCGGAAAGGGACTTGCACTTGCCGTGCTCGTGCCACTCGCGACATTCGTGACATACAAGGCGAACAAAGACTCCGTGGTATTCAACATGGACGCATACCGCTTGTTCTTCATACGACTGTTCGGCCTGCGACAGAAGCGCAGCATAGTATCAAAGGAGGTTATCATTACCGACCCGGACTATCAGCGCGACGCAGAGCGACTGGCTGCCATCAGCGACATGGCTCGTCAATATTCTGAGGAGCATCATCTCGTAAGACTGCCGAACCCTATCAACGTATTCTTCCGCTATCAGCCTGACAACGTGATAGAGCAGATAGTAGCGGAACTGGAAAGTGTGATAGAAGACCTCGGAAACACACGCGACCGTTACGTGCTGTCGTACCTCAACCAATATCCGGTGATATCTGAAAAGGCGCATACTCGCCTCTTCAACCGCCAATGGCTCAACGTGGCTTCTGCCATAGTGCTGCCGCTCGGCATTATATTATATATAAGGATGTGTCGCTTCCGACTACGTCTGTACCGTGACCTTAAACAGGTGCGCAGCATCAACGACAATATGATAGGGCGCATAGCCGAAATGAAGCCATAGCATAAGCAACGACATATACAAACATAAATATAAATAAGGAGTAATAGAGTATGGAAAAGATTTCAACCAACAAAGCACCTCTGGCAATAGGTCCTTACAGCCAGGCCATAGTAACGGGCAACCTCGTGTTTGCCTCCGGACAGATAGCCATCAACCCTGAAACCAACGAAGTGGCTGAGGGCGGCATAGAGGCTCAGACACACCAGGTGCTGACAAACATAACAAACCTTCTTGAAGCTGCAGGCACGTCAATCAGCAAGGTGGTGAAGACCACGGTGTTCATGGCTGACATGGCTGACTTCGCCACAGTCAACTCTATCTATGCGGAGTATTTCACAGAACCCTACCCTGCCCGCTCTGCCGTAGCCGTGAAGAGCCTGCCTAAGGGAGTGCTTATAGAGATTGAAGTGATTGCTGAGAAGGATTGAAGAATTGAAAGTTTTAAGGATTCCTTGCAAGTAGCTGATGAAATTTACATAGTTACTTGTCAAAGCAAAAATGCATCAGACGTAAGTATCAAGGAACTTAAAATTACAAATTGTCAGGAAAACATCAAAAAACATAGCAAAAGTTTTGATATTCGAAAGATTTTTAGTAATTTTGCACCCAAAAACCATAAAAGAAGATAAAAAATGGGAAGATTATCCAGTAGATTAAACAGATTAGCACCTTCAGCAACTCTCGCTATGTCACAGAAGAGTAGCGAAATGAAGGCGCAGGGCATTGACGTGATTAACCTTAGCGTAGGTGAACCAGATTTCAACACACCTGACCACATCAAAGACTCTGCGAAGAAAGCTATTGACGACAACTGGTCACGCTATTCACCAGTGCCTGGCTATGCAGATCTCCGTGAGGCGGTCGTAGCAAAACTTAAGAACGAAAACGGACTTGACTACAAAACCAGCGAGATACTCGTGAGCAATGGTGCGAAGCAGGCTGTCTGCAACGCTATCATGGCATTGGTAGATGACGGTGAGGAAGTAATCGTACCTACACCTTACTGGGTGTCTTACCCACAGATGGTACTCCTCGCAGGCGGTACACCAGTGCACATCCCTGCAGGATTCGACCAGAACTTCAAGATTACTCCTGAGCAGCTCGAGGCAGCAATCACTCCAAAGACACGTATGCTGATTCTCTGCTCACCAAGCAACCCTACAGGTTCTGTATATTCTAAGGCTGAGCTCGAGGGACTGGCTAACGTAATAAAGAAGCACCCAGACATGTATGTGCTGGCTGATGAGATATACGAGCACATCAACTACGTGGGCAAGCACGAGTCTATAGCCCAGTTCCCTGGCATGAAGGAACAGTCTATCATCATCAACGGCGTCAGCAAGGCTTATGCCATGACAGGATGGCGTATTGGCTATATGGCTGCACCTGAATGGATTGTCAAGGGATGTAACAAACTGCAGGGACAGTACACCTCTGGTCCATGCTCTGTATCACAGAAGGCTGCAACAATCGCCTACACCGCTTCACAGGAGTGCGTGGAGGATATGCGCAAGGCTTTTGAGCGTCGTCGCGACCTCATCGTTTCACTCGTAAGAGAGATACCAGGACTCGAGGTCAACGTACCTGACGGAGCATTCTACGTATTCCCTAAGTGCAAGAGCTACCTTGGCAAGACCGACGGTGAGCGTGTGATTAAGGACACCAACGACTTCGCCATGTACCTGCTCGAGGTAGGCCATGTGGCAACAGTGGGCGGCGATGCATTCGGCGATCCAGAGTGTTTCCGCATGAGCTACGCTACCAGCGATGACAACATCCGCGAGGCAATGCGTCGCATCAAAGAGTGCTGCGCAAAGTTAAAGTAATGTAAGTGCGAATTTCTGATAAAAAGACAGAAAAACATAACACATAACCCACAAAAGTGCAAAAGGAGACGTAAAAGTCTCCTTTTGTGCCGTATTTAGGGTGCAAAAGCGACTTTTTTTTGTTAAAAGTTTTAAATTCATTCGGTAATTCAATGAAAATTGTTACCTTTGTCTTTGAAAACCAAACCTACAGATTGTAGCAATCGCCTTAAACCACCCCTAACAATGAAAAGCGTACAAGAAAAAACAGAAAAAACTTTGTTTTTACTTGAAACTTTGAAAAATGACAAAACAATTTATTCACTAATTAATTAATTAATTTAAAATTCTAAACAAACTATGGCAACTAAAAATTCAGCCAGCCCTAAGAAGTCAGCAGGCTTCCAGGGCGTTAGACATGCAATTATTATCATTATTTTTGCATTCGCAGTTGGTATCTGCTTCTACCTGTTCTTCCTGGGTAACCCAGCTAACTTCGCTAACGGCGACGCAGCAAACGGCCACCCACTGAACATGCTCGGTACAGTGTACAAAGGTGGATGGGTTGTGCCTATCATCCTCGGTCTTCTCTGCACCGTCATCGCAATGTCAGTAGAGCGTATCATCGCTATCTCTGCTTGCTCAGGTAAGGGTAACGTTACAAAGTTCACTGAGAATGTAAAGAAGGCTCTGAAGGATGGCGATATCGCTAAGGCAGAGGAGCTCTGCAACAAGCAGCGCGGTTCTGTTGCTAACGTAGTTCTCGCTGACCTGAAGTCTTACAAGGAGATGGAGTCTGCTCCTATCAAGCTCAAGGAGAAGGTTGCTACCATCCAGAACGCACACGAGGAGGCTACAGCACTTGAGATGCCTACAATGACAATGAACCTCCCAATCATCGCTACTATCGTAACACTGGGTACTCTTACCGCTCTGTTCGGAACCGTGCTTGGTATGATACGTTCATTCGCCGCTCTTGCTGCTGGTGGTGGTGCTGACTCTATGGCACTGTCAACTGGTATCTCTGAGGCCCTTGTAAACACTGCCTCTGGTATCGCTACATCTTGGGTATCAGTAGTTGCTTATAACTACTTCACCAACAAGATCGATAAGCTCACATTCGCAATGGACGAGATTGGTTACACCATCGCACACACCTACGAAGACAAGCACCCAGAAGCTTAATCTTTTACTAACCCTTTAAAATTTTATTCAGAATATGGGTAAGTTAAAAGTTAAGAAAAGCGACGTCTGGATTGACATGACCCCTATGTCGGACGTGATGGTGCTTTTGCTGACCTTCTTCATGCTGACGTCAACGTTCGTGAAGAATGAGCCAGTGAAGGTAAACCAGCCACAGTCTGTATCAGAGGTTAAGATTCCAGAGAAAGACGTCTTGAACATCGTTGTCGGCAAAGACGGCAAGGTGTTTATGAGCATGGACAATCAGAACAGCGTGATGGATGTCATCACTAGCATGAACGACAAGTTTACGCTGAACCTGACTGCCCAGGATATGAAGAAGTTCCAGACCGACCCTATGTGGGGTATGAGCCTGAGTAAGCTGCAGAACTATCTCCGCATGCCTTCTGAGAAGATGACAGAGATGATTACCGGCCCTGAAGCTGGTGTACCTCTCGACTCTATCAATGGTGGTAAGAGCGAGTTCCAGGAGTGGGTTGAGTCTGCTGTTAACGCAGTTGACGATGTCAAAATCGCCATCAAGGCCGATGCTGACACTCCTTACAGCAGTGTAAAGAAGGTTATGTCTGAGCTTCAGGATATGGATCAGAACCGTTACTACCTTATCACATCATTAAAGACAGGGGAGGAATAAAGAATGGCAAAGAAATCAACAAGTAAGCAAAAGAAAGCGAATACCCGTGTGGACTTCACACCTATGGTTGATATGATGATGCTTCTTATCACCTTCTTCATGCTCTGTACATCGTTGGCAAAGCCTCAGTCAATGGAGCTCTCTATGCCATCAAACGATGAAAAGATTGATGATTCTGAAAAGACAGTGACGAAAGAATCTTACACCATTACAATCTATGTGGCTGCAAACGACAAGATCTACTACGTAGCTGGTATTCCAAAGTACGACGATCCAACATGTCTGAAAGAGACCACATGGGGTAAAGACGGTATACGTAAAGTCCTTCAGACCCACGTAACTGAAGATGGCACACAGCCAGTGTTGCAGATAATGAAGGCTAAGGTAGAACTTGACGACAAAAAAGTGAAAGAGAATATGGCAGACTCTGTCTATTCTAAGGAACTTTCTAAGTTGAAGGCCGGTACTTTGCCAAATGGTCAGAAGATTGAGACCATGACTATCATTATCAAGGCTACAGATTCTTCTAGCTACAAGAACGTGGTTGATGCTCTCGACGAAATGCAATTGTGCAGCATTGGTAAGTACGTCATTGATAAGATTAACGACCAGGATCAGAAGCTCCTTGACAAGAAGGGTGTGAAGTAATCCTGATGTCCTTCTATTCAATGACAAGTTATTAACAACTAAAAAAGATTAACAAAAATGGCAAAAATAGATCTTATATCTGGTTCGTGGACCGATCTCGTATTTGAGAACCGCAACCAGGCTTACGGTGCCTACGCCTTGCGTAAGGGTACTGGTAAGCGTAATCTCATTGCTATCATTGCTGTTATCTTGCTTGCCATCGCATGTCAGATAGGTCTCACCCTCAAGAATATTGCGGATGAGCGAGAAAAGCAGAGAATTGCTTTGCAGGAAGCCATGGAGATGACAAAACTCGAGCAGCAGAAGAAAGAGCCTGAGGTAAAACGTAAGGAAGTTGTCAAGCAGGAGAACGTAGAGAAGGTGGTAGAGAAGGTTAAGAGCTCTATCAAGTTCACCGCTCCTGTCATCAAGAAAGACAATGAGGTACGCCCTGAGGATATGATGAAGTCTCAGGATGAAATTCTGAGCACTAACACAGCTATCGGTGCATTCGACGTTAAGGGTAACGATGAAGCCGGAGAGGTATTGAAAGCCAAGGAGGTCATCGCTACAGAGCCTGTTAAGCCAAAGGAGGAAGAAAACAAAGTGTTCGACGTTGTTGAGCAGATGCCTTCTTTCCCAGGTGGTCAGGCTGCACTTATGAATTACCTGAACAGCAACATCAAGTATCCTGTAATTGCCGAGGAAAACGGTATTCAGGGACGTGTAGTTGTACAGTTCGTGGTAGGCAAGGATGGCAGCATCTCTAATGTACATGTGGTTAAGTCGGTTGACCCATCACTCGACAAGGAAGCCGTTCGCGTGGTTAAGAACATGCCTAGGTGGATTCCTGGTAAGCAGAATGGTCAGTCCGTTACAGTACGTTATACACTGCCTGTAACATTCCGCCTGTCATAAGATGATAGTATCATAATTATACAATTAAGGAGTTAAGGTGGTATAGGCAACTTTACCACTTAACTCCTTAATTATTTGAAATAAAAAAATGAAAAGAGCATTAACTAACTTATTCTTAACAATAGCAATTGCCGCTTTTATCACATCATGTGCAAGTGAGAACAAAAGCGGACGTACGGACACTTTCACATCCGGCTCTATACAGTTTGCCGCTGATGCAAGTTTCAGTCCTATTATAGAAGAGATACGTGAGCTCTTCGAGTTCAAATATCCACAAGCCAAACTGACTCCTATATATACAAATGAATCAGAAGCAATAGACCTTCTCATGAAGGATTCTTTGTGGCTTGTCATTACCACACGTGACTATAAAGCAAACGAGCTTGAATATCTCAAAGCTCAAAAGCAGTTTCCACTAAGCATTCGCATGGCATACGACGGCTTAGCATTTGTACAGAACTCTCAAAACACTGACTCTTGTATCAGTGTAAAAGATATACGCCGCATACTTAAAGGCGAAGTAAAAAGATGGGATGAGATATACCCTGGTTCAAAACTTGGAGAAATCTCTATCGTTTTTGATAACAAGAAATCATCAACAGTTCACTACGTGGAGGACAGTATTCTCGGCGGTAAGCCTATTACCGCTCCTGGTGCATTCGCCGTAGATTCTACCTCAGAAGTAGTAGATTACGTAGAAAAGCATAAGGAGGCTATCGGACTGATAGGAAGTAACTGGCTCAATGACCGACGCGACACTACGAACCTCACCTTCAGACGTGGCATCAGACCTATGGCGGTTTCATCTGTAGATGTAGCAAACAATAAGAATTCATATAAGCCTTACCAATACTACTTCTATAACGGCAGCTATCCATTTACACGTACATTGTACATACTGCTCAATGATACTAATGCCCATGGCCTGCCAACTGGATTCAAGAACTTCATCATCTCTCAGAACGAAGGACAGATGGTAGTGCTGAAGGCTGGACTATTACCGGCATACGGCAATATAACCTTCAGAAGCGTCCATATTAATAAGGAGTAGGCGCCAAGGTTTTTACGTTGATGAGGATTAATCATTAATTACTGACTGACATTTATTGGTTATCGAATATTGAATTGACGTCGAATGAAAAATTATGCAAAAACTTTAAACTTTCAAAAAGTTTTCGCGTCAAGAAGATAGAGACAGCCAACAAAAAGCTTTATAAACAAACTGAATATACTTAACGAACTATAAATAATATTATTCACTAATTAAAATTATTAAGACTATGAAAATGCGTAATATGATAATTGGAGCACTGATGACCGTTGTCGCTGCTCCAGCAATGGCTCAGCAGCAGGATGCAATTCAGGAGCAGGTTGCTGCAATCATCAAGGCCGGTGCTCCTGATGCAAATAAGCAGGTAGCTGCCATCGCAAAACAGAACAAGAAGGATGTAAATGCCTTAGTTAGTATCGGTAAGGCTTACCTTGCTGTCAAGGACTATGCAAATGCAAAGCTCTATGCGCAGCAGGCTGCCAACCTGGTTTCAAACAAGAAGACTCAGCCTACAGCTACTCCATTCGTACTGCTCGGCAACATCGCAGTCAGCGAAGACGATGGTGGTGAGGCAGCAGCACAGTTCCAGCAGGCTATATATTTCGACCCACAGAATCCTGATGGATATCGTCGCTATGCCCAGATTATGAGCAAGACAGATCCTAATGGTGCTGTTCAGACACTTGAGAACCTTCGCGCTCAGCGTCCTGACTACCCTGTTGACCTTATCGCAGCAGAGATTTACTCAGGTGCAGGTAAGATGGCAAAGGCTATTGAGTATTATGACAAGGTGCAGCTCAGCCAGATGAAAGACTATCAGATTTCTGACTATGCAACAAACCTCTTCCTGGCTAAGAACTATGACAAATCCCTTAAGGTTGCCACCGAGGGACACAACATGTTCCCACGCAACGCATCATTCAACCGTTTGATGATGTTCAACTACACCGACAAGAAGGAGTACGACAAGGCTATCGAGGCAGCCGACAAGCTTTTCAATGCATCAGACTCTCTCAAGACCTCTGTCTATGACCTTACATACTTTGCAAAGGCACTGAAGGCTGCAGGCAAGCATCAGGATGCTATCGCAGCATACCAGAATCTGCAGAAGCAGCAGGATTGCGATGAAGCATCACGCATGGAGGCAGACAAGAACATATCAGACTGCTACAAGGCTCTCTCTGACTATGAGAAGGCAGGTGAATACCTTGACAAGTATCTCAAGGCACAGCCACAGAAGTCATTCTCTCTTGATGAGTTGCTCGTTATGCTCTATGCTGACCAGTTGGCTGACGAGAAGTCTCCTGCCGACGTTAAGAAGGCTGCATACGAGAAGGCCGATGCACTCTATGCTCAACTTGTAAGCACATATCCAGACAACGCTGCATACGTAGCTATGAAGCGTGCACAGCTTCCTTTCTCACTGCCTCTCACTCAGGTTGAGCAGCTGAAGCTTGCTGGTCCACACTACATCTCATTCACAGAGATTCTCGGTGCTAAGAGCGATCGCTCTGAAGGTGAGACAAAGATGCTGATCAATGCATACAACGCTGCAATAGCTTACTATGCTCACTGCATGGACGACCTTGCAAAGGCAAAGGAGATAGCAGCAAAGGTTGCAGAGATCGACCCAGAGAATCCTAACGTGAAGGCTCTGTTGGGCAAGTAATATATAAATGTAAAACATATACAAAACATACCAGCGTCCCCTGCATACCTAATTCATCGGTATAATGCAGGGGACGCTTTTTGCCTTCACCCAATCCCCTACCCTAACATTTTTCAGAACATGGAGCACGACATACGCCTCATCGCCCTTGACCTTGACGGCACACTGACTAACGAGCGCAAGGAAATAACGCCACTGACATACAACACCCTGATGAAAGCACAACAGCAAGGCATCAGGCTATGCCTGGCCTCTGGCAGACCTCCCTATGGCATGCGTCCACTGGCAGACCAACTGCACATGTCAGAGCATGGCGGCATACTGATGTGCTACAATGGCGGACATGTGGAGGAATGCAGCACAGGCAAGGTACTCGTTGAGAGGAAACTTGACGAGGAGTGCCTACCTATTCTATATGATTACCAAAAGTTGTCCGGACTAACTCTGATGACCTATCACGGTTGTAACATCTACACCGAGCATGCAGACGACCAATACGTCAGGCAGTCTTCACGCAACAATAAAATGGAAATCATAGCCGTCGATAATTTCATAGCAGACACTCCCCGTCCGCTCAACAAATGCCTGATGGTCGGACCGCCAAGTGATATACCCGAGTGGGAGCAACGCATGGCAAAAGACCTTAAA
>ODAJ012171384.1_pt1 | contig 14520 bp, 14 predicted proteins | sample 1539241 | NCBI WGS metagenome assembly ODAJ01 (sample SAMN02144231, study PRJEB22623) | gut metagenome | biome: sheep rumen | host: Ovis aries | place: New Zealand
AGCCTTGCTGGCGCAAGGCGAGGAGGACAAGGCAAAAAGCACCGAAAAAGGCCGCTGAGAGGCGTGTTCGGATTGGCGCCGTCAGGCTAACCCAGGATGCAGAGGATCAGCCCGTAGACGACGCTCGCGCTGATCCCCCAGACGATGACCGGCCCCGCGATGGAAAACATCTTCGCGGAGGTGCCGGCGACAAGGCCCTCGGTCTTGAACTCGATCGCCGGGGCGGCGACGGCGTTGGCAAAGCCCGTGATGGGTACGAGGGTGCCCGCCTTGCCGAGCTTCGCCAGATCGTCATAGACGCCGAGCGCGGTGAGCATCGCGCCGAGGAAGACCATCGTCAGGCACTCGGCGGTGCCGGCGGCCTCCGCGTCCAGGCCGAGCGCGCCGTAGAGCGCCAGCAGCAGCTGTCCCAGGGCGCAGATCGCCCCGCCCATCCAGAAGGCGCTCAGGCAGTTGCGCGCGGTATGCGAGCGCGGGGCGCGGCGGCGGGCAAATTCGCGGTATTCTTCATTTGTCATGATCGTATCACCTCTTTTCCAGTTTACCCTCTTCGCGCGGGATCATGCGCGGGATCATGCGCGCGGCCTCGCTTCTCCGCTTTTTACCCCACTTTTCGGAGAATTGCCGCTTATATTGCCTTTTACATCCCGGGCATCACGTTTTTGTTCCGCCTTTTCCCCCACTTTTGCGGCTTACCGCCGCTCTGCGCTTGCAGAACGCTGCGGAATGTGATAGGATAGTTTGATTTTATTGTCGGAGAATATCTATGGTCTTTTCAAGTCTCCTGTTTTTATACGCTTTTCTCCCGCTGTCGCTGGCGTGCTACGCGCTCTGCCGCGGGCAAAAGGCCAGGAACATCTCGCTGCTGCTGTTCTCGCTGGTGTTCTACGCCTGGGGCGAGCCGAAGTATGTCCTGCTGCTGATCTTCATGTCCTTTGCGGACTGGTTCTGTGCGCTGCGCATCAGCGCGCTGGAGGACAGGGCGGACAAAAAGGCCTGGCTCGGCGCGGCGGTCATCATCGACCTGAGCCTCATCGGCTTTTTCAAGTACGCGGGGCTCATCTGCTCCGTGTTCGGCCCGGTGCCCGCGGTGATCGAGAACATCGCGCTGCCCATCGGCATTTCGTTTTACACCTTCCAGCTGCTGACCTACGTGATCGACGTCTACCGCGGCGAGGCGCAGGCGCAGCGGAGCTTCTGGCGCGTGCTGCTCTACGCCTCGCTCTTCCACCAGTGCGTGGCCGGCCCCATCGTGCGCTATCAGTCCATCGCCGGCGAGCTCTACGGCGAGCGCAGCAGCCGGGGCGAGCTTCTGCCGGGCATCCGCCGCTTCGCGGCGGGTCTGGCCAAGAAGACGCTGCTGGCCAACCCCTGCGGCGCGCTGGCGGACGCCCTGCTCACGGGCGATCTGGAGCGGCTGAAGAGCCTCACCGTGCTGGGCGCCTGGCTCGGCGCGGCAGCCTTCATGCTGCAGATCTATCTCGATTTCAGCGCCTACTCGGACATGGCCATCGGCATGGGCAAAATGCTGGGGCTGCACTACCCGGAGAACTTCAACTATCCCTACGTCTCCCGCAGCGTGACCGAGTTCTGGCGGCGCTGGCACATGTCGCTGAGCAGCTTCTTCCGCGACTATGTGTACATCCCCCTGGGCGGCAACCGCTGCTCCCGCGCGCGCACCCTCCTCAACCTCTTCATCGTCTGGGCGCTCACGGGTCTCTGGCACGGGGCGAGCTGGAACTTCGTGCTCTGGGGGCTCTACTTCTTCGTGTTCCTGATGCTCGAAAAGCTCTTCCTGCGCCGTCTGCTCGAGCGCACGCGGCTTCTCAGCCACGTCTATCTGCTGCTGATCGCCCTTGTGGGCTGGATCCTCTTCTATTTTACGGATCTCAATCTCGGCTGGGCGGTGTTCACCGATCTCTTCGCGCTCAACGGCAACCGCCCGAGCGATTTCATCACCGTCACCGTGCTGCAGAACAATCTCTTCCTGCTGATCGCCTCCTGCCTCTGCTGCACGCCGCTCTTCAAGCGCCTCGGCGAGCGGCTGGACGCCCGCTTTGCCGCGCGCGGCGGCGCGCCGGCCGCTGCCTGGGAGATCATCCGCAGCTGCGTCGTCCCCATCGCGCTGCTGCTGCTCGCCACCAGCTCCCTCGTGGGCGACAGCTACAATCCCTTCATCTATTTCCAATTCTGAGGTAAACCATGAACGGACCCGACAAAAAAGAAAAGCGGCTCGCGCTTCCCTTTTTCCTGGCGCTGGCGATCCTCACGCTTCTGGCCTTCGCGATCCCCCTGAGGCCGACGGAATCCCGCACGGAAAAGCGCCTTCTCACGCCCTTCCCGGCCTTTTCCGCGCAGGCGCTGCTCGACGGCAGCTATTTTGACGGCATCAATGCCTGGTTCTCCGACACCTTCCCCGGCCGCGAGGGCTGGCTCGCGGTTTCCTCCCGGCTCGAAAGTCTGCACGGCCTCACGGACAACACCGTGGATCTCGACAGCATCAAGAACCCGCAGCCGACGGAGGATCTCGACGCGCTGCTGAATCTCCCCGCGCCGACGCCTGCGCCCACGCCCGACGAAGCGCCCGCGGAAGCCACCGCCGCTCCCGTGCCCACCGCGACCCCGGAGCCCACGCCTCTGCCTACGATCGACCCGGAATTCAGCGTAGAGGACTGGGACGGCTTCGACGCGAACGACGAGCTGACCATGTTCGGCGGCTCCTTCATGATCAACGGCGTCGTCTTCGCCCAGATGGGCTTCGGCCGCAACGCCTCCGACCAGTACAACCTGATCCTCAACTACGCCGCCTCCTACCTCGAGGCCGCCGGGCTGCGGCTGATCAACGTCCCCGCGCCGACGAGCGTGGGCGTGCTCATCTCGCCCTCGCTGCTGCCGGAGCTCAACTGCGCCGATCAGGGCAAGATCCTCAGCTACCTGTTCCAGAACGAGGCGGACAGCATCGTGAAGGTCAACGCCTTCAACGACCTCGTCGAGCACAACGACGAATACATCTACTATTACGGCGACCACCACTGGACCGCCCTCGGCGCCTACTACGGCTATGTCGCCTTCTGCCGCAGCGTCGGCTTCGTGCCGGTGCCGCTGAGCGAATATGAGGAAGTCAACATGGGGCGCTACCGCGGCACCTATTACTACTCCATCCAGCAGAACGACAAGGTGAAGACCGACGAGGTCATCGCCTACGTTCCGCCCGGCAACGTCACCATGGATATCCTCGGCTCGAGCAGCGAGCAGAACGGGATCTGGGGCCCCGTCGTCGATAAGCGCGACGCGGAGGACAACCTCAAGTACATCTGCTTCATCAACGGCGACAACCCCGTGACCGTGCTCACGAACCACGATCTGCCGGAGGACGCGCCGAGCTGCGTCGTCGTCAAGGACTCCTTCGGCAATCCCTTCGTCGTCTATCTCACGCAGCACTACCGCCAGGTGGTGGTGCTGGACTATCGCAAGGTGACCCAGCCTGCCAGCTACTTCGCCGAGCTCTACGGCGCGACGGACGTGATCCTCTGCCAGAGCCTCGGCGTGAGCCAGACCTTCGGGCCGCAGACCCTGCTGCCCCATCTGCTGAAGTAAAGGAGCGCAGCCATGAACAAAAGCATGAAACGCCTCGGTCTGCTGATCGTCCTGATCGTGCTGGCGGTGATGCTCTTCGGCATGCCGAAGCAGAGCGCGCAGAGCACACCCGCGCTCACGCAGCCGCAGAGCGAGAGCGCCCTCACGCTGGAGGAGGCCTTCGTGCCCGGCGGGAGCGTGCAGGCGGAGGAGCCCGCCGGAGAAGCGGCGCAGGCGGAAGAGCCCGCGGCGGAGGAGCCCGCCCTCGACGAGGACGGCTCCTATACCAGCAAGGAGGACGTCGCCCTCTATCTCATCACCTACGGGCATCTGCCCTCCAACTTCATCACCAAGAAGGAGGCGCAGGCAGCCGGCTGGGACGGCGGCCGCCTCGACGCGGTCTGCCCCGGCAAGTGCATCGGCGGGGACTACTTCGGCAATTATGAGCATCTGCTCCCCAGCGCCCGCGGCAGGACCTGGACCGAGTGCGACATCAACACCCTCGGAGCGCGCTCCCGCGGCGCGGAGCGGCTCGTCTTCTCCAACGACGGCCTCATCTATTACACCGGCGACCACTACGAGAGCTTTGAGCTGCTCTACGGGGAGCCCTGAAAAGCAGCCCGGCAGAGGCTTCTGCCGGGCTGCTTTTCATCGAATTATGGAAACGAAGCGCCATCCTCTGGGTTTTCGACATTTTTCGCGAAAAAAACCGCGCGGAAAAATAAAAACCTTGTCGGAAGCGCTTGCATGATGTGGAAACAGCAGGTATTATGTCAACAAATTCTCCGCGGCTTTCGACACGATTCGCTTGTTGATTTCGTGTCAACTATGGTAAATTCACTACGACATTCAAAATAATCTGCTTCATTTCCTATCAATATCTGCAGGGAGAAGCGTGACTGGGAGGAGAATATTATGGAAACCACTATTCGTGTGGAACTGGTTGACGCCAGCAAGGAGTATCTCGACGTCTTGTCGGCTCGGCTCTCGAAGGAGAAGGATTTCCAGGTCGTCGCCGCGGTGCAGGACGGGCTGGAGGGACTGCGCGCCGCAAAGGAGCTGCAGCCGGACGTGCTCATAACCGATCTGATCCTGCCGCAGCTGGACGGGCTGGAGCTGCTGCGCCGTCTGCCGGAAACCGGCTGCCGCTGCAAGACGGTCGTGTGCACGGCGCTGTGCAACAACCACGCCGTGCAGGACTGTACCGCCCTCGGCGTGGATTACTTCCTCTCCAAGCCCTGCGACTTCGGCATGATGATCGAGCGCATCCGCCGTCTCATCAACCCCGCCCGCGGCTTCGGCGCGCCGCTCGGGGGCTTTGTCCCGCCCGATCCCGCCGAGCGCGACGAGGCGAATCTCGAGGCCATGGTCACGGAGATCATCCACGAGATCGGCGTCCCGGCGCACATCAAGGGCTATCAGTATCTGCGCGAGGCCATCATCCTCACCATCAACGACATGGAGATGATCAACGCCGTCACGAAGGTGCTCTATCCCGAGGTCGCGCGCCGCTACAAGACCACGCCCTCCCGCGTCGAGCGCGCCATCCGCCACGCCATCGAGGTGGCCTGGGATCGGGGCGACATCGAGGTGCTGCAGAAGTACTTCGGCTACACGGTGTCGAACATCAAGGGAAAGCCCACCAATTCCGAGTTCATCGCCATGATCGCAGATAGTTTGACCCTCCGCCAAAAGCAGGCGAGACGGTGAAAAAAGCCGCTGATCGCAAGGCTTTTCCCGTTCGTATTTCTCCGAGGCGGGGCTATGAATGTTGAGAAAAATCAATGATTTTCGGCTGAAAAGGCTATAAACTTTTTTGGCCGAGGCTATGAACACTCGCAGTTTATTGGGTATAAAAATCCGATAGACTGGGAGTGTTTTTCTATGGAAAACATGGCATTTGACTGGCAGCTCGATGAGTTTATGGTGTACTGCCGCAGCCGTCAGCTCAGGGAGAAAACGATGAACTCTTACGAACAGACGCTTCGCCTGTTCGAGCGTTGGTGCAGGGAGCAAATGAAGATCGAGGATGTGGACAAGATCACCGAATCGGTCATCCGCCGATACATCAACGATCTTCAGGAGCGGGGCAAGTATTCTTTTTACAGCGATGACAAAGGAAAAGAAAAGAACTTCCCTGACAGGCGCAGAGACTTCCGCAAACCGATCAGCATTTGCACGATCAACAACTACATCCGCAATCTCCGCGTCTTCTTCAATTGGCTTGACGGTGAGTATCTTCTGAAAAAGAATCCGATGAAGAAGGTCCGACAACTGAAGGTCAACAGAAAGGCGAAAGACTACATCAGCGATGAGGATTTCAAGAAGCTGATCGGCTGTCTCGACAAGTCCTACTATACGGAGCATCGGGATTACGCCATGATTATGCTGATGCTGGACAGCGGCATGCGTTTGGGAGAGTGCTCTTGTCTTACAATGGTGGATATCAACCTGGCCAAGAGGCAGATTGCATTGAAGGCGGAGGTCACAAAGGGACGAAAGGACAGGACCGTATACTTCTCTTCCAAGACAGAGTACATTTTGAGGCGCTGGATTCAGTACAAGGACCGCTACATTGAATGTGATTATTTGTTCCCGACAAGAAGCAACACGGGAGCACATGTCAGCGTAAGCAATTTTGAGACGAACTTCAAAAAGTATTTGAACCGCGTGGGCTTGGATGAGACGATAACGCCACATTGCCTGAGAAACAATTTTGCGAAGCGCTGCCTGATGAATGGTATGGACATTTACACGTTGAGTCGGATCCTGGGGCATTCAAGCGTCACTGTGACGGAACAAGCCTATTTGGACCTTACCGATGATGACATCGGGAGAAAATATCAGAATTATAGCCCAATCAGTGCGATAAGATAACGAAAAAGCTGCAAGAAGCATTCGAGTTTCTTGCAGCTTTGTTTTGACTTTATAACAACTTTTATACTAATTTGGTGTATATATCATTAAGTACTGAATCATTAAGAACTGATTGTATAGCTATTCTTTAATTCCGATTCGAGCCTCTTTTTGAATCGCTTATAAGAGATGGTTTCAACAACAGCGAAGGCAGCAAACGCCACAATAACGATAATCAGGAAAGTGATCATAGTATTATGCAAAGACTCTCTCTTTTCTCTGGGAGTATTCCTTAGGACCAATGAACTAATATCTGAGATTCTTGCATTGTAGTTAATTCCAGATGGCGCTTTATTTGTTATAACTGAAATAGTGAATGACTCGCCAGGATTTATGAAAAAATCTGAGATAATTATATTTTCGCCATCAATTATGGCGTTTGAAAGTATTTCTTCAGTAACATACTGACTCGAAGACTTGCTTATCTGGGCATTCAGAATACCCTCACAGTCATGGAACTCAACAACAAAGTCTTTCTTGAAATCGTCATTGCTGATCGCCAAGCTTCCTGTATTCTGTATGGAGATGTTGAACAGATATGGATCGTCTGCTTCCTTGCCGCCGTATGTTATTTGAAGCTTATTATCTGTTGTGCGTTTTTGTATTAGTTCCTGAGAGTAATTCAAGGTACATGTCAATTCTTTTTGAGGCATATTACTTGCAATAACAGGTGGTGATGGTAAAACCCATGTGACAAGCCACCCTAATATTGCACCAAGTACGAGAGTAATAGATGCAAAAATCAGTGGATGAGCAGCTATCCAAGCGTGGATATTTGCGATAAATTGATTCTTTCTTTTCCCCATTTGTCTCACGTCGCTTTCTCTGTATTCTGTGCTTTCGGAGTTTTGAAAGTGTACTTTCAATACAGCGAGCGGATCTTATCCAAATATGCGGTAAACTCCTCGATCACATAATCGGGTCCGATGATCTTCGCCTTCTTCCCAAAGCCGCAAAGCCAAGAGAAGAACTGATCGGACAGCTCCACTTCGGGGGATGCGGTGAAATGGGATTCGTCGTGTTTTTCATAGTGAACATCTTTTGTCCCGAAGCGGTCAATTACAGTGTCCAGAAGAGGATTGATGAAGCGAAGGGTCAGCCGCACGCGCTTCCCGCCAAACATGCCGAAGACGCGCTGCGTGTAGTTTTTCAGATCGATGCTCTTGTATTCCTTCTCACCGTCCCTGGCTTCCCCTGTGGTGCGAATATCCTTCATGCGGTCCACGCGGTAGGTCCGCATATCCTGCGCCTTGTCATCATAGGCGAGCATGTAATAATTGCCATCATTGATGAGCAAGCGGTAAGGGCTGACTTTGTAGCGCTCGCCTTTTCTGCGGTCCACAGTCTTGCTTACATCCTCAATGCTGTACTTCTGGTATTTGAAGGTGATCTTCTCAGGCTCGTGAGGATCGTCAGCCGTTCCTCGCCGCATGGCAAAGTTGATGGTCATGACATTATTCAGGACGCTCTTGTTATTTGTCTTGATGCGGTCCACCACAAAGGCGTCGTGCTGGATCTCTTCGGCGTCCCATTGGCTGACAAGTCCGCAAACAATGGGGATCAGACGCTCGGCATCGTCCTTGGTGATAAACCGCGCATTGTAGACGCATTCCGCCAAGAGCCGAACATCATCTACCTCGATCCCCTGCGGGCGGCGCGGCATGTAGTATTTGCCATTCTTTCCGCCGCTGGTGATAAGCGCTTCCTCTGGATATTCTTCCAAAGCCTCAATGGCATCCTCAATCGTGCAGCCATCCTCCGCATTGTCCAGCATATAAAGGATCTTGTTGATCGTATCAATATCCTTGTAGACCGCGCGGCGGTCCGCGCTGATGCCGCAATCCTCATTGAGATACAGAAGAATATCCTGCATGGAAACAGGGTGACGCTCATCCGCATTCTTCAAAAAGAACTGCATGACAAGATAAGCCCTGAGCCGCTGATAATCGCTCTTTCCCGATTCACCTCTGAGAGATTGTGCCATTGTCGTTTCCTCCTGGTTTGCTTTTCTCCATCATACCAAATCCACCAAAGGTTTTCCAGACTCTTCTATAATGGGACGGAAAACCTTTGGTGGTTTTTTGAATGTGCATGTTCAAAAAAACAGCGGAGCGGAGTAGTTAAGTGTCATCGTTTGGGTTTTATCGGACTAATACTGCTGTCATCAATAACGATAAATCCTTCCTGATGAGTATCCATTTTCTTCATGATTCCGCCTATTGTCAAAACAGCTTTGCATTAAGTTCTGCAACAGCATTTTTCCCGCCTCGATGATCACTGGGCGTCTTCGGGAGCACATTGATATATCTTCCATCTCCGTAATATGTCAGTTTATAATGCTTCCCATCGTCTGTAATTGAAATTCCGAGATCTAAAAGAGCTTGGCGAAGCTCAGAAGTCATCCTGCTGTATGTGCTCAACAGGTCTTTGATCTTTGCTTGTCTTTCAGACAACTTGTCTTCCGCTGGATTATTTGCAACGATATCTGTAATAACATCTGCAAATCTAGTTTCGGGTTTAATGCTGTTTTGAAGAGCTAAACCAAGGGCTCTGACAACAAACTCCTTAATTTCACCAGGGAAAAAGTCTGCTTCTTCGCCCGAAAAGAGGATGGGAAGCGCATCAATTTCTGCCAGCTTACTATGTAGTCCCTGGTTTTCAACGCGCAGACTCATATTTTCTTTTTGAAGTGTTGCCACCTGCGATTCTAAGGTAGCTATTTCACTATCAAAATATGCATACACACCTTCTTTTTCGCTTTCTGCTTCACGCTGAGCTTCCTCTGCCGCTTGCCGCTCAAGTCGCTGAGAAGCTAATCTATCAACAATTAATGCTTTGTGGACACCAGACCAGGTATAAAGATCGTCTAGGGCAAAAGTATAATTATATCGAATCACATCGCGAAGAACCTTTTCATAAAGAATATCATCATGCCCTTCTTCGAGGTAATATCGAAACCGCTTGTGTTTTATTGCTTCACTTGGATAGTAAATACCGATTGAACCATTGAAATCAATGTTACCACCAGTTAATGGCATCAGTGCTTTATTGGATAGCTTTGACTCTTGGAGCAGCACATGCGCAACGCCCTTTAGTCTTCCTGCTAATTTACGAGCATCAATCGGATCCTCATCATGGTAGGTTTTAGAAATATACACGACGGGGAGTTGATATTTTACATCCCCTTTGATCACTCTTATGATGTTGTATAGATTAGTGCTTTTTATTATCAATGGAACGCGATCCACAGGAAGGTCATTATCATCCTTTATATAGCCACGGTTTATGAGCATCGTTATAAAATGAGGAGTGGAAAAGTCTGAAGAGATGCTTACGGCGTCTGCTCTAAAACTACGGCTAAGTTGGATCGCCATGCGCATTTCATCGAAATTCATCACATAGTCCGTATCCCAAACTGCGCCTTCTGCATCAGTTTTCTCATACCTAACTGCGATGATGTTTTTATTCCGATACTCGGTAATGTCTAACCAAAGACGATCGTCGCCATAACGGACATTTCTTTCACCAGTCCAAGCCAAGTTAAGAATTACGTTCTCTTTATGAGGACTGTTCTGATTCCATTCAACAACTAGACGGATGAAATCATCTTTAGTCATTGTGTCATTGATGTTAAGAAGCGTCGAGAATAATAACATAGATGTCGCCCTCCTGCTGTTCTTTTTCTTTGCGTTCCTGTTCTTCCATGAAGATGAAGAAGCCCAGCTCGTCCATGTCCATTTTCATGTCCTCCTGGCTTTTTTGCCATTATATCATGATTTCTGATAAAAGGCAGCAAAAAAACAAAATTCCTTATTCTCTCAAACCAGTTCGTATGTTATAATAACAATTGCGAAAGCGATACAGGTAAATTAAAGCTTGTAATATACATCTTTTAAATGTGCTGTGCGCTCTGTTTTCTGCTTCTTTTTTATAGCGCAACAATTAGATGAACAAATAGACATGGACGAAAGGTCTTGTTCTATATATGTGAACAGGAGAAAAAGTAAATGGATGAAATACAAATAGTCCAGAATTCACAAGATGCTATCGCAATTGGTGAGAAAACGAATGTGCTGTTTAGCATGGATGTTGAGCAATTATTGGATGCCCTTCCTGAGAAGCCATTATTTGATCTTATTGTAACATCACCACCCTACAACATTGGGAAAGAATATGAAAAGAAATTGAGCCTTGAAGAGTATATAAAATGGCAAGAGAGGATAATCCACAAGTTATATGTGCGGCTAAAAGATACAGGTAGTATTTGTTGGCAAGTAGGAAGCTTTGTAGAGAATAACGAAGTGTTACCACTAGATTATATATTTGCCCCACTTTTTCAACAAAATGGAATGCATCTAAGAAATAGAATTATCTGGCATTTTGGACATGGGCTTCATAATAAAAAACGCTTTAGTGGTCGCTATGAAGTGGTATTGTGGTATACAAAAAGTGATGAGTATACCTTCAATCTAGATCCTGTCAGAATCCCTTCTAAGTATCCTGGGAAACGCCATTCAAAAGGCCCAAACAAAGGCGAACTATCAGGAAACCCCTTGGGAAAGAATCCTGAGGATGTATGGGAGATTCCTAATGTAAAAAGTAATCATATTGAAAAAACAGCACACCCCTGTCAGTTCCCTGTAGGTTTGATTGAGAGGCTTGTATTATCATTAACTAACGAAGGCGACTTGGTGTTTGATCCTTTCGCTGGTTCTGGTTCAGCAGGAGTAGCTGCCCTGATACATGGAAGGCATTTTTGGGGCTGTGAATATGTTGATGAATATATAACAATTGCAAATGAACGACTGCACCAATCTCTAGATGGCACGATTAAGTATCGCCCCTTTGATAAGCCAATATATGATAGTTCAAAAAGCCCTTTATCAGATGAGCCAGAAGAGTGGAAGAGTGCAAGAAAGAATGGTGCGATATAATGAAGACGCAAATATATAACTACAGAAGTGGTCAACAAATAATACCAGACAGGACAAGAACTTCTGTGATTAATTCTATTGAAGAAATCGATTTCAGTATAGGAAAGAATGATATTCGAAACTTCAATAAAGAATTAATGAATAAACTTCATCTGTGTGGTTGGTCAGACAGTCTTCCATTATCAGTGTATTCGAGAATCTCAATAACCTCTGTATTTGACAAGATTGGATTGTGTGTTCAAACAGGAAATGTTGCAAGAATATATGCAGATATATTAAAGCTTCAGACCCTATACACTGACGAAAAAATCCATGCTGGAATTGTTATTTTGCCAGTTAAAGAGTGTGCAGATTCTTTTGGAAAAAACATCGCAAACTTCGAGCGCTTTTTGCGAGAGCTAACATATGTGTTTTCAAAGGTGATAACAATTCCTTTGTTAATCGTAGGCTTTGACAGCGACTAACTAAACTTGTTTTGTGGCAAATAATTGTGAATTCTTAAATCGATCAATATAGAAAGAAGGAGAATGAAATGCCGTCTGCGAGCCAGAATAGTAGCTACGAGTTCATTGTAAGTAAGATTCATTCCTTGAAAGATGTATATCCTTCATTGCGTGATAAACCTGATGAGTATGTTTTCTCTGCGCTTTGTGTTAAAGCAAACTTCTTTAAGAACCCTGCACTTGAACTTCGCGATGGCGATTTTGAAGACATTATCGTCGATGGCCAGTATGATGGTGGTGTTGATGTTCTCTTGAGCGATCCAAATTCAGAAGGTTCTGATTTGGTTATTGGACAATCTAAGTTCTATCAGACGATTACAAAAGAACAAATACAGAACGCATTATTAAAAATGGCTTTGTTCTATAAAGACATGATAGGAGGTCAATTCGAACAGGTTAATACCACTGTTCAAGGGCGCTTCTTATCTCTTAATGCTGAATTAGGTGAAGAGTCGAAAATCCATTTTGTGTTCTATACAAGTGCAGAACAAAAAGGTATACGCCGCGATACCCTTGAAAAGAAATTTAAAGAGCAGTTTACAGACATAACAAACAGCATTGATGTTACAATACTATTTGCTTCTGATATAGAGGGCGAGATTAAAGAATCTGAGTCGAGGAGACCAACAGTTGAAAGTGGAAAGATTCGCATAGACGAAAGAGATAATTATCTCCTTTATGGTGATTCTGCTGCCATAGTGAATGTCTCAGCTTTTTCTATTAAGCAGTTATATGCCAAGCACAATATCAACCTGTTATCGCGTAACCTTCGTTACCATATTGCAGGAAGAGATATCGATAAAGCTATAGCTGAAACCATAAATAATGACCCAGAATCTTTCTGGCTAAAGAACAATGGTATTACAATTATTTGTGATAACTTTGAAATCGATGGAAAAGAGGTAAAGCTGAAGAATTTTTCTATTGTAAATGGCGGCCAGACAACCTATATGCTTCATAAGAACCCAAGCATAAATGACTCTCATGATTTGTATCTGCCATGCAAGATTATTAAGACAACAGGCGATAACGAAGATGAGAAAAACGCATTTAGCCTAGAGATAGCAAAGGCATCAAATACTCAAAAGCCAATAAAACCTGTCGATCTAAAAGCGAATTCTCCAGAGCAGGTACGCTTTGCTCAAGCGATGAGAGAAGCTGGGATTTTCTATCAGACGAAGAGAGGCGAAACACCTCCTGCTGGATATAGATCCCCTGCCCTTAATTCAGACTTGATGGAGATAGGGAAGCTTTGTCTTGCTGCAATGTATCAAGTACCCTGCGCTAGCAGAGCGAAGCCATCATCTATCTATATGGAAAAGTATTATGAGCCAGTATTTAATGGCAATCAAACGCAGGTAGCAAATATTTGTAGAGAGCTCTTATACATAGACAATTATTTTAAGACTTCCTATCAAAAAAAATTTGATAGGGAAAATGTAAATGTACCAGACTCTGCAAATCGTATTTCTTTTGCCCATAATGCAAGAACAATATGTATTGCATTCGTTGCCTTAGCGGCACGCTATCACCAAGGAGAATTGTCAACGCAGGACATAGAAAGCATTTTCAATGTTGCGCGCGTTGATAATGCAGCAGATTCAATTTATGAAATATTCCATGACTTAGGGAACATGAGATCCTTACTTCCTGCGTCAATGTGGGCAAACAAGAATCTATATGACGCTGCATTGGATAAGCTGTTCTCTGCGATAATTGAAGCAGGAATTATCAACTACAATATGGCTTGCGAAAATGATTCAACATTAACTGCGACTAATTATCTGAAGAGAGAGCGAAACTACTATGGAATTCTAAAGAACCATTGGAATTCGTCCCTTAGGCGTGAGATCCTAAGCACATTTCAATAAATCGTCATCATAATTGTACAAAATAGAGAAGAAGGGCAATATGCCCTTCTTCTCTATTTCATTAAATAAGCTTTGCATGCCCCTCAATCGCCTTCTCTATCCTCTGAGGCTCAATGCCGATGTATCTCTGTGTCACGGCGGCGGAGCTGTGCTGTAAGAGCCGCTGGACAAGGGCAATGTCATAGCCGTTCTTCTTGTAGATCTCCGTTGCGTACCATTTGCGAAAGCTGTGGGTGCTAATGCCATCATAGCCCAAGTAATCGCAGACTTTCGCAAGGACCTTCTGAACCTCTCGCGTGGTGATGGGGAAGATCAGGTCGGTGCGCTTGATGCCGTTGCGCAAGCAGTAATTCTCTATGTACTGCTGGATCACGAGCGGGACCGTGAAGACGCGCTGCTTGCCTGTCTTCTGCTCCACGATGGAAAGACGGAACCTTCCGCCATCATTCACGATATCGCAGGGACGGAGCTTCACGATATCGCTGATCCTCAGCCCCAGGTTGCCTTCCAGCACGAGAGCCGTTGCCACCCGCTCATTGGGACGGAAGAAGCCGCTGCCTTCCTTCATGGAAGTTATAATGTTCTTGTATTGTTCTGTGGTCAGAGCCGTTGTTTTCTTGTTCATTTCTGCCTCCAAGTTCGTATTTGTCAGGCGGGAAAGTTCGTGTTCTGAACGCGTCACGCGCTTTCCCGCATTTCTTCTTTCTTTTGGTGTTCGTA
>ODAJ012159612.1_pt1 | contig 14517 bp, 18 predicted proteins | sample 1539241 | NCBI WGS metagenome assembly ODAJ01 (sample SAMN02144231, study PRJEB22623) | gut metagenome | biome: sheep rumen | host: Ovis aries | place: New Zealand
GCCCACGATGCAAAGCCGGTATTGGTCTCCAGAAGAAACTGCTTCCGCCCGTTGCGAATCACGCCGGGCATTCTGGAAAGGCGGGACGGATTGCGGTTCTGCCGGTCTACTTTCAGCCCGTTTTTATCGCAGACGGAATACAGGAAATCAACGCGCTTGCGGTATTCGTCATAACTGCCCGCATCGACGCGCACGATCGCATGAAGCGATTTGCCGCCGGAGTATACGAGTGCTGCAATCGGGAGCTTCAGATCATGCATAATGCCGTTCTGCTGCTCGACCGGAATCGCATCGGATTCAACCAGCGCATAGCGGTAATCGGTGACATTCTCATTCTTTGCACCCTTACCGTCCAGCGGATTGAAGCGGATCCACGCGCCGCATTCGGGATTTGTGTCACCGAATACCGCACCGAAATCACCGCCGTATTTTTGCAGTTCACTGAGAAGCTGACCGGCGGTTCTGTCCCAGCATCCGGCAGTCGGCAGATATTTGCCGTCATTGTTCTGCCAGCATTCGGTAACATAACCGACATTGTCACCGGCTTCAAACAGCGTTTCAAGATAGCGTGAGATCTGCTCGGCGGGATTCCAGTTTTCGGGCTCCTTGATCGGCAGTGCAATGGTCTGCTCCGGAGATGTCACGACATAGTCTGCGCTGATCTCCTCATCCCAGCCGAGTGACCGTGCATTCGGATCCGAGCGATGCGGCTGATAACCGTTTTCAAGCGCCATGTGGACGATCGTTCCGGCAGTGACGGGCGTATCGGAGCCGTTAAAGCTGCGCCATTTCTGCGCGCATTCTCCGGCATGATACCGCCCGCCGTCCCGTGCTGACCAGTTATCCCAGACGGATACCGGATAGCCTGCGTCTTTCAGCGCCATGCCGATGCCGCACCATTCCTGATAGCTGCATCCGGCGGGGTCAATGTAGGCGAGCAGTTCTTCGAGGTTATCGTTTTTATGTTCCATACACCACCTCATTCGGAATGTATGTCGCCGGATCCACGCCGGACGGTACACGTTTCCAGCCCTGCGCTGCGATCCGTGCGATCATATTATTCGCCGACTCAAAGCTCCATGCGCCGACATTCCGGAAGCCGTATCGTTCAAGCCGTGCGATCTGCTTTGCAGTCGCAAGCCCCGCAGCCTGCCGCTGCGCTGCGCTCCGGAGTACCTGTTCTGCAAGTCCGGCTGACGGCACCTTGTTCGGATCAATGCCGCGGTTTTCAAGTGCCTGCATCTGCGCCTGCGAAGGCGGCTGGCACTCCCAGCCGAATGCAGGCTGATAACTGAGCAGATCGCGCTGCTGCACGGAGATCGCATATTCCAGCGGATCGACAAGATTGCGCTTTCTGGTCTTGAACTTCTCGAACTGCTTTGTCAGTGCTTCCTCGCGTTTCGCAATGGTCTCCTCCTCGGCGGTTTGCGCTGCTTCGGTCACATCGACCTCCTGACCGGCTTTCTGATTCAGATTCTCGGTCATTTGCTGCGCGGTCTCGGCATTGTCGCAGATCAGATGCGCCGGACGGCAAAGCTCGTGCCGCTCAGAGTGCCAGAGGAAGTCCAGCAGGAGCAGATGATCCTTGCCCGGTGAGAGCCGTGTGCCGCGCCCGACCATCTGACAATAGAGCGCACGCACCTTTGTCGGACGCAGCACGATCACGCAGTCCACGGACGGGCAGTCCCAGCCCTCGGTCAATAACATACTGTTGCACAGAACATTGTACTTGCCGGATTCAAAGTCTGTCAGCACTTCTGCGCGGTCTTCGGAATTGCCGTTGACCTCGGCCGCGTGAAATCCATTCGCATTGAGAATATCACAGAACTTCTGCGAGGTTGCGATCAGCGGCAGGAATACAACGGTTTTGCGGTCTGCGCAATAGCGCTTCATTTCCTGCGCGATCTGTTCAAGGTACGGATCGAGCGCCGTGCTGATCTCGCCGGGCTTGAAATCGCCCGCCGAAACGCCGACCTTTGAAATATCGAGCTTCAGCGGAATCGTCAGCGCTTTGATCGGGCAGAGATAGCCGTCTTTGATCGCCTGCGGCAGGGTGTACTCATATGCAAGTGTATCGAAAACGCTGCCGATCTCTTTCATGTCGCCGCGGTCAGGCGTTGCGGTCACGCCGAGAATATGCGAATCGGGGAAATGCTGAATCACGCGCTGATAGCTGTCAGAAACGGCGTGATGTGCCTCGTCAATGATGATGTGCGTGAAGTAATCCGGCGGGAAACGGTCAAGCCGCTTTTCCTGCATCATCGACTGCACCGATCCGACCGTGATCCGGAACCATGAGCCGATGCAGGTCTGCTCCGCTTTCTCGACGGCACAGCCGAGACCGGTCACTTTGCCGATCTTATCCTGTGCCTGATCGAGCAGCTCGCCGCGGTGCGCGAGGATGAGGACGCGCCCGCAAGCGCGGACGCAGTCCTCTGCTGTCGATGCGAATACGACGGTCTTGCCCGTGCCGGTCGGCAGGACGAGCAGTGTGCTGCGTACATTCTCCCATTCATTGAAGATCGCGTCCTTTGCTGCCTGCTGATACGGTCTGAGGTTCATCAGTATATGCCTCCTCCGTATCCGCCGTTATTCGGCTGATAACCGCCCTGCGGCTGCCAGCCCTGTGCAGGCTGCTGATAACCCTGCGGAGCAGGCTGCTGGTACTGCTGCGGTGCTGCCGGTGCCTGATACGCGGGCTGCTGATAGGCCTGCTGCTGCGGCGGGACAGGCTCGACATTCGGCTGATCCCACAGCGGATAGAGATATTTCAGATTGTTCGTCTGATAATCCTGTCCGTCTTTCTGATAGGTGCGCGGTGCAATATGACACACGCCGCGCCGCCCTGCGATCTCATTCGACCAGTTTGGGCGGATTCTGCCGCCGCTTTCAACCGTCGCTCTGTCCGCAAGCCCGATGCTTGCAAAAAAGGATGTCATCATTCTGATGCGCCAGTCCTCGTTCAGGAGATAGTAATTCTCCTTGATCGTCACATCTCCCTGCGGCGAAAACACGCGGAAGGTCACAGTCGCCTTGTTGCAGGCAGGAATCTTACCCTGCCCGTTGTGCCGTCCGCGCTCGACCTTTGCAATCTCAAAGCGGTAATCGCCCTCCGGCAGAACCGGATTGCGGTCACTTTCCTGCGCTGCAAAATCCGCATCCCAGTCCATCGCCTGTCCGCTGCCCTGCGCATAGCCGTTCTGATAACCGCCATTCTGATAGTCCATAGTCTGATCTCCTTTCGCTTAAAACGGTACATAATCCGGGCAATTTGCCCGAACCGCATCCATGACCTGCTGCCAGCTTGCGCAGAGCCATTCGTGATAATCCTGCGGATACGCTCTGAGCGGCATTCCGGCAGGGAAGTACCGGAATACTTCGCTGCTGATTTTCTCGATATGCGCTGGCAGGACATTATTTGCCTTCATGAGATTCGCAAGCGCATCCGGGATACCTGTCCAATCTGCCGTGATAGATTCGATGGATTCAGCGCCCTCCAATGCTTCGGCAGGGAGCGTCTGCTGTGCCGGCACAGCGGCAGCAGGCTTTTGCGGTACGGGCTGAGGCGGCGGAGCGGGTACATTGATCGTCTCGGTCGGGATGCCTGCGTCCTGCGCCCGCTGCATGATCTGATCGGCAGGCGGAGCAAACAGATGCGCAATCGCGCCGTAATCCAGCGGCATACTGTCCGGCAGTCCGAAACGGTTTTTCGCATCCCACCACGCGGATTTTGTCGCGTACATCACGCGCTGCACCGATGTCGCCTTGTGAACCTTGCCCTTGTCATCCGCCGCCATGACCTGCGTCTTGAATGCAAGAAACAGCGTCATATCCGACCACTCTTTCAGCAGCGGCGCGATCTTGTTCGTGGTCTTGTTGCCGAGCTTCAGCTCCCAGTGATCGAATTCGTCGATCTCCTCCGGCAAGGTCGTTTTGCGCGTGATCGCGTGACAGATCAGAATCACATGGATTCCGGCTTTGATGAGCCTGTCCGTGTTGTTGAGAAACTTTCCGATCAGCTCGCATTCATACTGCCAGCCCTTGCCGTAATTCAGCCCCTCGATGCCGTTTATCTTGTGCTCGGTGCAGATCGCCTGTAATGCAAGCGCTTCCGCCCAGTCAAATGTGTCGATCGCAACAGCGCGGTAGCCCTTTGCGGCGGCATTCTCACAGATGTAGTCCATTTCATCACAGAGCATTGCCCACGAGGTCGGGGCGGGCAGTCTGCGGACATTCATCTTCGTAGTGCTGCCCTCGCAGTCGATGAACACGATGCCGGGGATGTTCGCGGCAAGCGAGGACTTGCCGACACCTTCCTGACCGTACAGCACAGCTTTGATGCCGCTGCCGTACTGGATGCCGTTCACTTCTTCAAAAACAGGCATGATTTACACTCCTTTCGGCTGATACGGTTTGAACCCTGCCGCAGGCTGATACGGTGCAGGCGGCGGTGTCTGATTGAATGCGGACGCATTCTGCGCCCATCCATCTTCAATAATCACAGAGCATTCGTCGCCGGTGCTGACTCTGGTCGCGATCGCCTGCAAGCCCTCTGCTTCGAGCCATTTCCCAAAGTCTGCAAGCGTCTGCAAATCCATCTGTTCGAGCTTGTCCAGCAGCACAAAGCCGCATTCCGGATTCAGGCAGCGGACGATCGCAGCCGCGACACGGAGCTGCTCGGAGCCGCTCATGCAGTCCCACGCCTTGCCCTGATAGAGAAGCTTTCCGCCCTCGACCGAAAGCCCCGGCAGCGGTAGATTCGCACCGTTCAGCAGCGCACGGCGGTCCTGTCTGATCTTCTCGATCTGATCGGTCAGGCCGTCATACTGATCCTTGTAACCGGCGGCTTCCTGCTCTGCGGCAGCCTTGCGCTGATTGTCGCGGATCTTCGCATTCAGGCGGTCGATATCTGCGATATTCGCTTCCAGTTCTGCTGTCGATTCGAGGATGAGCTCCTGCGGCGATTTGTGCGCGGATGCAGCCTTTTCCTGAAATTCGTCAAGCTGTGCGCGAAGGTCCGCAAGGTGACGCTCGGTGCGCTGGATCTCTGCTGTCACATTCTGAATTGCAATGTCAATGCTCTGCATTTCATGCTGCCACTGCTGCCGCTGACCGTTTCGTGCCAGAATCGCCTGCTGCTGTGTAATCAGGTCAGCCGCAGAAACGGGCTCGTCCGGCAGATTCTCCCAGTTCGGCAGCTCGGCAGCAAATTTCGCTTTCTGCTGCTGAATCTGCCCGATCGCTGTACGCTGATCGTACAGCCGCTTTTCCTCCGCTTCCATTTGCGTGAGCTGTTCTCCGACACCGATGATGCGCAGGAGCGTATCTGCCTTTTCGCGGTCGGATGCCTGCATGAATTTCGGCAGATCAAGCGCAAGCTCCGAGAGAAAGCTGTCGAGCAGCTTCTGACCGGCGCGGTTGCCCTGCGGATCAATGACTTTGAGCGAGGCATTCTTGCCCTTGCGCTCAACGACCAGACCGTTTGAGAGCGTGCAGCGGAGCATCGGTTCCGTGAGCGCACCGTCACGCTGCGCATTGCTCGGCTGATACTTATTGCCGCCGAGCAGCCAGCAGATCGCGTCGATCACCGAGGTCTTGCCCTGATTGTTGTTGCCGCCGATGATCGTCAGACCGTTTGCGGCGGGTGTCAGCTGCACCGCACGGATGCGCTTGACATTTTCCAGTTCGAGTGTATTGATCTTGACAGGCATTTTCATCATCCTTTCATCGCCTGAATTTTCTGATCTGCAAACGCGAATGCCGCGTGCATCTTTTCCATGAAGAAATCGTAATTGGCATCGCTCTGATGCTGCGCAATGAATTCCGCAAGCCGGTTGACGGCATCGGCCGCAGCGGTGAGATACGGCTTGAACAGCGCCTTGCTGTCGGTCTGATAGATCGGTTCAACGCCGAGCGAAAGCTGCGTATCCGGCTTTTCGGCAAGCTGTGCGCGGAGCTGTTCGATTTCCGTTTTCAGCGTGTCAATCTCCTCTGTGTGATCGACAACGGCGGTCTCGATCGGGCGCGATTCCAGTTCTTTGACCTTCGCTTCGAGCTGATGTACCAGCTCGACCTTTTTGTCGATGATGCCCCGCAGCGTCAGACGGTTGCGCTCCTTGGCTTCTTCGGCTTCCTTCACCTGATCCGTCAAAGACTGCACCTGATCCTCAAGGCGCTGATTATCGGCCTGGGCGCTCTGTGCGGTGTTCTTCCACCGCTGCGCTGCTTCGTTTGCATTGTCGCGCTCCTTGCGGTCGAGCTCGGATTCTTCTTTCAGTGCTGCGATCTGCTCCTTCAATTCCCTCACAGTTGTGCTTTCGAGGTCAACGGTCTGGGTGATCTCCTCGCGCTGGTCGTCGGTCAGAGTAGTGAGCATCAGCAGCTTGCGCATCCCGATTTGTGCAACCGGTTGCACAAAATCCTCTGTCAACTGGTCGGCGATCTGAATGTAATTGTATGCCTGCCTGCGCTTCATACCGAGCTTTTCTTCGGTGTACGCCTCAAAGGTATCGTATCCCAGCGCCTTGTAGAGCTTGCTGTCGCGCATCTGCTTGATCGCGGTACACATCCCGTACAGCGACTGATAGATCACTTCACCGTAGCCGGTGATCTGCTTATGCAGGGCTTCCGCCTGCTGCTGCTCTGTGAGCATGATTTCCTCGCTCATGCTGTTTTCCTCGCTTTCTGTTGCTTGCCGAAGATTCCGGCAAGGTATTCGGTATATGCCGCAATCAGCGCCTTGACTGCTGCGGTCGGATTGCAATTTCTGAGACCGCGCACCTGCACGATCTTCCCCTCCGTGCTGATCTCCATTGTGTAATATGGCACATCCGGCTTGTCTGCTTTGCGGATGAACATGATATGCAGCGCACCTTTGGCGTGCCGCTCTGCGTATCCGCCGACGCAATGGTGAAGCGCCGCGCCCTCCTGCACGATTTCCACAGCAGATTCCGGCGCACGGATCAGCAGATCCTCATACCGGAAGCAGAGCCGGTCGCGGAGCAGTTTCAGCTTCCGCAATTCTTTATCGAGTTTTTTTGCATCACGCAGACGCTGTTTCAGGCGCTTTGCCTCGGCTATCGCTGCCCGCTCCGCCTGAATTGCCCGCAGCGCTTCGGCAGTCCGCTCATGCGCCGCCGCCAGATCACGCGGGAACCGGATCACCGGATCATTCAGGTCATAGTGCAGCTCTCTGCATTCCCGGATATAGTCGGAATAGTCGCTCAGGTACATTTGCCGGTGCGTGCCGCGATTCTGCCTGTGCAAATATTTCAGAAGTCTGCGCTGATCCTCTGTCTGCTTTCCGGCACAGCCTTCGAGCGTGCCCCAGCAGCTCCGGATCAGATGCGCATATTTCAGACACTCGTTGACGGTGAAGCCGGGCATATTCTCCCGGATCATGTGCCAGTCCTCCGGAGTGATCTCACGCGCTTTTGTCTCCCGCAGCTCGTAACTGTCCATGCCGAGCATCCGGCGGACATCGTTCTGCTTCCAGTCAATCCAGCCCGGAACGCCTGCGCAATACCCTGCGAACCAGTGCCGCACCATATCCGTATAGCCGAGCTTGATGATGTACTCGATATTCGGATGCTTCATGTAGAATTTGATATACTCGAACATCGGGATCTGATCGAGCTTGTCGATCTCCGCATATTGCAGGCAGGTGCCTTTGAGCGGTTCCGCATCATCGAGAATCGTGTAGGTCTTGTCCTGAAAATATCCCATGCCCGGCTGATCCCATGTCGGCTCGGTCATCCGCGTGCGGTACTTCCATTCTGAAAGCCCTGTCCGCGCATAGAATGAATCGGAGCCCGGATAGATCGGAATGAGCTGATTGACGCGGTCGCGCCCGAACCGGTAGCATTGACCGTCTGCAAACGCATAGCGCTGTGTTTCCTCGTACCGTGCGACCTCCTGTGCCGGTTCTCCGAGTTCCTTGTGAAGATTCACCTGAATCCGCACGCAATGCGCATAGCAGACGCCGTTTTCACCGGCTTGAAAGATCACGAAATTCTGTGCATACCGCTCGACCTCGACGCTGTAACGGTACTTGTCGCAGACAGCCGTCACCTTGCGCCCGCATTCCGGACAGACAATATCCTTCTTGTGTTCGAGGACGAACAGGAAATCGTCATAGTCGTAATCGGTGAGCGTCTTGCCGCAGGCTCCGCACCGTGCGGATGAAAGATCGCTCCGGTACAGCATGAAGTGCGGTGCAAGCCGCTGGCATTCAAGCAGATCGGCTTTTGGGATCTCCGGAAACGATTGCAGCAGCATCGCTGCTTTCTCTGTTTTCTTCATGCCGCTACCTCAGAAGTCCAGCAGCGAATCAAGCGAGAGCTGCATCGGCTCGCTCTTATGCTGCGTGATCTGCGGATCGACCGCGCCGTTATCGCCGCAGAGGTCAATCGTCATGTGAAATCTGACCGCCGCAACCGGAAAATAAAACTTGACTGCGCGGGTGTAGATCTCCAGATCGCTGATCGACTGACCGATGCCCTTGCAGATACTGTGGAGACAGTCCGCAAAGGTCTTGCCGGACTGCATGATTGCCTGTTCAAACTCCGGCTCCTGATCGCAGAATTCCTGCAAGGCAGACGCAACATGAACGGCAACAGCCGTTTCGTGCTTTCCGCTGCCCTTGAATGCAAAATAGTTCTTATCCATTGACATTTTCCTCCGAATATGCTACAATGAGCATACAGACATTTTTGTTTGTGGCCGTGTCCGATCTAGCCCATCGGATGCGGCTTTTCCTTTTACTCGGCGCTTTCATGCAAGACCTCTTTTCTGCGCCTGTCCATTGCCTGCTCCATACCTGCGCAAAACGCGCCGGCCATCATTTCAGCGATGCGCTTGTATTCGCTGTCTGTGTTGCAAGGTTTCAGAAAGCTGTGCATCAACGAGGCAGTCATGCGGGCATATTCATTGAGAAGGTCATACATTGTCCCTTTCGCCTCAATCTCAACCATTGTCCCATTAGCCTTTATTTCAAGCATTCAGCTTTCCTCCTTCCTGTTGGATGCTCTCCGCAAAGCGGATGAAGCGCTGCGGGCAGTCCGTGAATACATCCCCGTCCTCCGTCGGCATCAGCCCGACGATCAGAGCGGCACCGACCAGCATCGGATAGCCGGAGATCATCATTGCCGCCGGATTCATCGGCAGACATTTCAGCAGTCCCTCGTCATCGACAAGCATGATTGCATCATCAGACAGCCGGACGGTATCGAAGTATCCGCCGAGATACTCATAGATGCTGTCATTCTGCTGCTCAATCGTGTCGCCGGTGATCCCGACCGGCTGCATCGTGCCGTCAGTATCAATTTTCAGTGCCTTCATAAGCTCATTCCTCCAGTCCCAGCAGCGGAAGATACTGCTCCGGCATATCATCAAAATCGTCGTCGTCCGCGCCGACGATCAGCGCCGTTCCGTAGATGTGACGCCCGCTTGATGCAGGACGCGGTATCATTATGCGGATACTGCTGCTGCATCCCGTCCCGATTGACGATCATCACACCGCCGTCACGCAGTCCGACCGTCTCGATCTCTCCGCCGACAGCCTCGCGCAGTGCGGAAAGATCGCTGTCAACATCAACCATCGCTATGCTGTTCAGCATGATTCTCAGTGCTCTCACGGATCCACCTCCAGCTTCCAGTCTGCGAGCTTGTCATGCTCGTCCTGCACGGATTCGATATTCTCTTGCAGCCGGCGCAGATCGTGTTCGAGCATTGCTTTCTGATCTGCAAAATCCTGCAAGCGATGTTCGAGCTCTGCGATCCGGCAATCAACCGCGTAAAGAACGTAGTCCGGAATGGCCGGCACAAAGGTTTCTATTTTTGTGTCCAACGTGTCCGGTTCAGCGGCCGGTTCGGTGTTGACAGTGTCCGATTCTGCGATCATCTGATCAACCGACTGCTCGAATTCCTCATTGATACCGGTGTTTTTCATTGCCTCTTCCTCCGCTTCGATTTTTGCTGCTTCCAACGCTGTTTTCACGGCAGTCTGTGAACAGCCGAATTTGTTTGCGAGCTTCCCGACAGAGTATCGCTCACCATTGTGCAGCCGCAGCATTTCCGCTCGCTGCTCCTTATTGAATTTTGGCTTCCTTGCCATTGCCATAATAGCCTCCCATCTTCTGAATTCATAGACCGCATCCTGCAATCGGTCAATGCCCATGTGCAGCGCTTTGCACATTGCGGATTCGGTCCTGCGCGTGATCTGCGCGATGCTGTTTTCCGTGATGAAATCCTGCACAGCTTTTGCGTCCGGCGACAGCTCCGGAACAAACGGTTCGCCGATCGGCTGCCAGCCCTGCGGTATCACGCCGCACCGTCCTTCCGCTCGCCCCAGTTGATGTCGGACTCATTGACAAGCCGCACCGGGATATTAAATCTCATGTTCCGCACATACTCGCGGAACATCTGCTCTGCGAGCTGCCTGGCATAGCGCTGCGCCCATGCAGTCAGGCGCTTGCGGTCATCGCGCAGGATATCCCGGTCGATCTTCCGCCAGTGCCAGAGGAAGCCCGCGATTACGGCGACGACCATGAGCAGCAGCACAGCCATGCCGCACCAGAACTGCGCGTTTGTCATATACTGCATACTGCTGCTCCTTTCTCCGGCGGATCGGGAATCAGGCGGACGCTCTCACACCGGCTCAGCGTTTCGATTTCCTCCGGATGCTCCGAGAGGTAACGCCCGATTGTCTTGCCGATGTTCTTCGCGATCTTTTCACGGACATGCCGCTTTTCTTCCTGCGTGAGCGCCGAAAACTCGATCAGATTGCCGTCAGCTCCCCTGATGTAGCTCACAACTTCCAGTTTCTTTGCCATAAGATCAGCCCCTTTCTCTGTAGTTTATGCGGGTGATGGCTTGGACGGTGCTTATTCGTCATCTTCACCGCTCATGAGTGCGGTCAAAACAGAAAGATCAATCTTCGGCATTGCCTTGCTGATTGCGGCGGCGAGCTTCGGATCAGGCGTGTAATCCTTGATGAACACCATTGCGTCCGTGTACTGGTTGAATGCAAGGTCAACATAGGACGGCACATCAAAGTGCTTCTGCAATGCCTTGTAGATGCTGTTGACAACGCGCTTGCCGACGCTCTCATATACATTCGCATAGCGGCAGAGCTCGATCGTGCGGAGCCGGACTGCCTTGCTGATCTCCTTACGCTGGAGAATGCCGATGCGTCCAAATTCAAAGGTCGCCTGAATCAGCTCGTGCTTGTTGAAATCAAGCTGATGTTCCAGTTCGTTCTGTCTGGATTCGAGCGCGTTCTGTTTCTGCTCCATCTGGATCAGGTACTGGAGCATCGGGGAAATGTTCTGCGCGCCGTAACTGCCGGTCTTGCGGATCGTTGGCAGAACCTCATCAAACACCCACGATTCAAATTCAACAGCCTTCGGCAGCTTGCTGTGCGCAATCAGGCGGTAGACATCGCCTTCGGGGATGAACAACATTTCCTGTTTGCCGCCGTTTGTAAGGATGCCCTGTTTCAGGGCACCCCTGCAATGTGCCTGAATTGCGTTCTGGGGCTTTACATAACCAAGTGCCTTTGCGACATCCGCGCCGCAGAACAGCACTTTGCCGTCATCGGTTTCGAGGGTGCGGATTTCACCGAACGCCTCATTCTCAAAGATTTTCAGTTCTTTCATTTTCAGTTTCCTCCTCAATTTCAACTACTTCTCGAAATGCATTCAAAAACGCATCATCATTCGTCCAAATATTAACAGCTGTTTCAGGCATACTAATAAAGAGCCGATATGCTTTTTTTCTCGCGGGTATAGTCCGAAGCGTGAATTTTTTTGCGCCGCAAGAAGCGCACAGCATGATAATGGTTTTCAGCAATGCGATTTCATTCAGTTTCTTAACATTTCTTCCTTTCATTGGTTTCCTCCTTATTTGATTCTGATCTTGTCGCTCAGGCAGAGCAGATAATCAATGCTGCATCCAAAAAGGGTGCTGATAACGATGAGCATGTCAGATGTAATCGGCTTGGCAGAGTCGCGCCAGTTGCGATATGTTTTCTCCGCAACACCGATTTTACTTGAAAACTCCTCAATCGTCATGCCACTGCGTGCACGCTCTGCTTCAATGCAGTTATACATATCTTTCGTAGTAGGCATTTTGCATTCCTCCTTTCATAAACCTTCCAAATCTACCAGATTTGGTGAACAACTACAGTATATACCAATTTCTGGTAAATGTCAAGCAGAACATTCGCCAAATTTGGTGCGTGATTTTTGTGCATTTTACCGTTTTTCGGTATTTGCAGTTGACATTTACCGGAAATAGGTATATTATACAACAGAAGGAGGTGATCATATGATCTCAGAAAGAATCCAAGAAGCGCGAAAAGAAAAGGGCGTTTCCATGCGCCAAGCTGCGATTGACATGGGGTTTCCTTACACAACTTATGTAAATTATGAAAAGGGAGTGAGCGAGCCAAATAGCGAAGCTCTTGCAAAAATCGCAGTCTATTACCATGTGTCCGCTGACTATCTCGTAGGAACAGATGAGATTAAATGGTTCATGGAAGCAGCTAAATTTGAAGAATCCATGAATAAACAATTGGAAATTGATTGGTTACTGCTGAAGAAGCTTTTTCCAGATGCTGACAATGAGGATATTCATCCTTTGCTTCATCAAATTGTTCCGTCAATCCGAATGATGAACCATGAAGGTATCAAGGAACTGGGAAAACGAGCTGATGAGTTGTATAGATTGCGTGAATATATGAATCAAGAAACACGCGATATCGTTGATGAAGACAATCGGCTCTGGGAAGAAGAACAGCGCCAAAAAGAAAAAAGCGCCGACTGACCGAAGTCAACCGACGCGAACGAGTGTTCTATATTTTATTGTAGCACAAAACATACGTTTTGTCAAGAGCATCCGTGTGTATAAAAATACACATCAACTCATGACACGGAAATACCGACCGGGAATTGGACTATAATTCCGGGAGTCAATGACGGATATCCTGTCCCCGTTCCAATCAAAGATATATATGTCTCTGAGCAAATCCAAAAAATTGAATCAGACGGGGGAACGAAAAAAAGTGATGGAAAGCAGCCCACATATCTCAAGAAAATCACCGGCATGGTGGTAAGACTTTCCGAAGAGAAGCAAAAGAAGGCTTGGGAAATCCTGAAAACTGTGTTTGGCGAGGGAGAATGATTCAAGATTGCACACTGTATTCTAAACATATGGAGGAATTCAAAATATGATTTATACGGAGCAGATTCTGCAAAATTTGCCGTGCTATGCGATTAATCGCAGCGGAATCCGTCACAGACGGAATTTTGGAAAAGACATTGAGGACTTCCGATGCACAAGTCTAACTTCCCGTACGCCGCTCCGAAATCTGAAAACATTCATAGCCTTTGATACAGAAACAACGGGGCTGAATCTGAGTGATGATATCATTGAAGTATCTGCCGTTCGATTTGATGGTTTTATTCCCCAATTGGTGTTTTCCACTTTGGTCAAGCCGCGCAAATCAATTCCGGCACAGGCATCCGCAGTCAATCACATTACCAATGCAATGGTTGTAAATGCGCCAATATTTTATGAATTGATTCCGTCATTTGAATTTGTTTTCCGTGATTATCCGCTCGTGGCACACAATGCGCCGTTTGATGTTAAAATGATGTACGTCAACGGTTACGATGCTATGCGCGATAAAAAAGTTTATGATACATGTGCCTTGAGTAAAAAAATGTGTCCTTCGCTTCCAAATCATAAGCTGACAACACTTTGCAACGCACACGGAATTGTAAACGGGAATGCGCACAGAGCCGCATCCGATGCACTTGCCTGTGGTTTAATGTTTGTACAGTTCCTTATGCAGCATTACGAATGCAGGAATACTGACGAATTATGTGCAAAATTGAATACATAAGAAAGGAGTGCCGCCTATGAAAACCGCTGCGGCATATATCCGTGTATCCACAGAGGATCAGATCGAGTATTCGCCGGACAGCCAGCTCAAGGCGATCCGGAAGTATGCGAAGGAGCATGACCTTATCCTGCCGGAAGAATTCGTCTTCGCGGACGAAGGCATCAGCGGACGGAAGACCGACAAGCGCGTGCAGTTTCAGCGCATGATCGGCACGGCCAAGCTGAAGCCAAAGCCCTTCGATGTGATCCTGCTGTGGAAGTTCAGCCGGTTCGCCCGGAACCGCGAGGACAGCATCGTCTACAAGTCCATGCTGCGCAAGCAATGCGGCATCGAGGTTGTCAGCATCTCTGAGCAGCTCAGTGAGGATAAGACCTCGATCCTGATCGAAGCGCTGATCGAGGCGATGGACGAATACTACAGCCTGAATCTTGCCGAAGAAGTCAAGCGCGGCATGTCGGAGAAGTTCTCCCGCGGCGGCGTGGTCTCACAGCCGCCCTTCGGCTACCGGATGCAGGACGGCATCTTCTTCCCGGACGAGACAGCTGCTCCGGTCGTACAGATGATCTACAGCGACTACCTCGACGGTATGCCGGTGCGGCAGATCGCACGGA
>ODAJ012158129.1_pt1 | contig 14510 bp, 16 predicted proteins | sample 1539241 | NCBI WGS metagenome assembly ODAJ01 (sample SAMN02144231, study PRJEB22623) | gut metagenome | biome: sheep rumen | host: Ovis aries | place: New Zealand
GATGTTCGGGAAAGTCCCTTCATACTCCTTGTTCACCCCGATATATTTCAATGCTGCATGCGTATCGTCATCCAGTTCCTTGTCATCCGGGCGGAACGCACGCGCCTTCGCCTCTGTGCACATGATACACACATCCACCTGGTCACCATTGTGAGCCCATTTCCATATCGATGCACCTGCACCCAGCACCTCATCGTCGGGGTGCGCAACTACGATTAAATATTTCATAATTACCTTGTTTATATCCCTATTAAATTAATAAAGCCATCTTATAACAATTCGTCTCATACCTCTCAAACCCCAGTTCCCGATACAGCCGGTTTGCCGCCACCCGTGCGGGATTGGATGTCAACTGTATATGATGCACATTCATCCTCTTTGCCGCCTCAATCATAGCCGTCATCAACTCCTTTCCGTATCCACGGCCACGGCACTTAGAGCTGACAACCACAGATTCAATATCAGCAATGGTGAACTCCAGCGTGTGCTTGATGCAAAGCGTTCCGGTAGCCACAATGCGTCCTTCATCCCTAATCACATACACGTAAACATTAGCATCATTCAAGGCATTGTTCAAAAGCTCCTCGTTGCAGAAACTTGTGACAGATAACTCATGCATCAGAACATCAAGATCTGCCAAGTCTTGAGGTGTGTATGTAACTACCTTTTCTACCATAAAAGTCTCTATTCCGATAATCCGCCACTCATCATTTCCCGACAAGTGATAAAAGCCCTATTCTCATCATTCGCGACCAAACTCTGATAGAGTCCATAGGGAAAATAGCAAATTGTTTAAAAGTATCTGACGTTATAAGACAGAAGGTTTTCCATTTTCGGGAGATGGCAGATTCTTCGTTTCTATAACTCATATCCCTGTTACGACCAAAGTTACCAGTTTCGAGTACAAACGCCAATAATCTTTTTGCCTTTTTCTTCCACTTATTGGAGCCGTCATACAATGGCATATATCCACCAAGCATTCCAAGATAATCTACTGCCAAAGTTGCAAACACTTTCCACTCTGTTCTTATTCCGGCTTTACGAATACGTGACTCAAGTAATCCGAAATTCAAAGAATCCCTATAAGTATAGAGCAGCCTGCACCAGTCACAAATCTGCCTCAGGCCTATTCCACCTTTAAATAAGTGCTGGAGAATATGTGCAAACACATAAACCACATCCTCATCCGCCCTCGGCATAAACACCTGGGTACTACCATTCATCCAAGACCTAACAGCACCTCCATAAAAGATCTCCTCTTGAACTTCATCCAGCATGTTGTCAAGCCGTTTCCACAGCTCACTTCGCAAACTACCGTGAAGTTCAACCACCCATCCATTTATCTTAAAACCAATGTGCTTAGTATATATGTTTTCATCTTCAACCTCATGAGCCTGTGGAGTCAGCACGTTAACAGCATTCTTGTAATTGTCGTTACTTAGAAACAAATCCACATCCCCAGAGACTCTCCACAGTGGTCTTTCATAACACTGAGCTATCCCTTGTCCTTTCAATAAAAGCGTATAAACTCCTTCCTTTCGCAAATTATCAATAATGCCTGCAAGGAATTCATTCATTGCCTTATTCCGCTGTTCCAATTGTAAAACCTGGCCAGCAAACTGCAATATATCTTCTTTGGGGACTTTCACGTCTGTTACGTGTTCCATCCCTGCTGCCACAAGCCCTATAACCGCCTGTTCTTCTGCCAAACGATTTACTTCTTGGAAATCTATCTTATTATAAGTTGAAAGCCGGACACCTTTCTCCCAAAGACCGGCCTCCACTAAGGCGAAAAATGTTTGTTTATTGCTATGCAACTTCATTTATAATATAAGCCTCTATATCTCTACTCACGCTCTTCTTTATGCTATATCTTATAATTCTCTAATACACTCATAGGTTTCCAACCCAATTCGCGCTTAGCTTTCTCATTACTCAAAGTATCAGATAATGTTATCTTTTCCAGCCTTTGGGAGTTTAATGGGAACCAATTTCCCACGATATCACCAAATACTGCGATACATTTAGCAAGCCAGTATGGAATTGATATAGGTTTGCGCTTACCCAATTGTTTAGCAATCAGTTCTTCCAACTGTCCAAATGAGGGATGTTCATCATCGCATACATTATACACGCCTCCCTTTTCTGCTACTAATGGGACTAGATGGGCAATATCTTCAGCCATCAACAGACTCTTGCGAGCCTTTCCATGATTGATACTCAAATATTTACCAGTTCTAATACCGTTTACCATAGCCCCCAGATTACCTGGAGCATTATGACCAACCATCAAGCTAGGACGTAGGATTCCCAGAGTCACTCCATTCTTAGTGCACCACTCCGTCAGAAACTCCTCTGCCATTATCTTGCTCTTCTGGTAAGGTTGTTCTCCTTGCAGAGGCGTATCCTCAGTTACATAATTCCCATTCTCAATACCATACACACCAGCTGTACTGATAAAGATAAAAGCACGTGGTGCTCCCACCTTCTCCAATGCAGCACAAAGGTTCTTCGTTCCTTCAAAATTGATATCATAGAACGACTTCACTTCTTCGGGTGTCTTGGGATAAATATGAGCCTTCCCTGCGGCATGGAGCACAATGTCATACCTACTAGGCAACACAGGCACTTCTTTCGCAAAGTTTGCTTTTATTTCATCCCTATCAGTTATACCGACTGTCGTTACTTCATACATCTGGTCAAGCACGGGCTTAGTATTTGCACCAAGAAATCCTGTACCGCCAGTGAAAAGCAATTTTTCCATCATTTAAATGCTTCAAAATTATTATATACCTCCTCAAAAGGAGCTATGTCATCTTTATTATAGATAAAAGTGCATTTTGCCTCACGGAAGTCTCTCCACCATTCCGGCTCGCTAATCATGCCCCCCTCTACACGTTTGGCATAGTCAATCACCTCGCTCATTGAAGTAAAAGGCTCAAATTCTTTTCGGTCAGAAGGGTCTATATAACCTTGTTCCATACCCTTACACCACAAATAGTCCAATGGCATTCCAGCAAACATACCTGTTGAGTTCCAGGCGGAAGCTCTGAAATTGGTTTCCATAAAATAGAACGTGCCATCTTTATCAATCAGGAATTCCACTTCAAACACGCCCTCAAAGCCAATTTCTCCAAACATTGAAAGGAGTTTCTCCTCCATCTCTTTATCTGTAAACATACAGACATCATGATAAGGGCTGTAATATGCTGGAATAAGATACTTCCATGTCATTTGGGTGACAATCTGCATTTCCTTGCCGTGATTGATAGTATAACCCTCCAGCGCCATCTCGTTTTGTTTATCAACATAGTGCTGTACCATCAGTTCATCACTGGCCACACGTTCCATCACACCCACAAGTTCCTCTTCGTTCTGACAGACAAAGACATCAGCCTTCCAGTTTCCAACATTGGGCGAAATGTCTTTTGTGATAACAGGATACCACAAATCCTTGGGTATCTCACCACCCTTATGGATGATATATGACTCCAACACATTAAATCCATGCCGCTTAGCACACTGCTGAATCTCAAACTTATCTATAAACTTATTGATACGCCCCTGTTCTCCAGCGTTATAACTAATAAACTTATCCTTCCATTCATCGTAACGCTCATCAAAAAAACCTACTGTTCTATCATCAGAGAATACAAGGAAAGGTTTTATCTTCTCGTGACCATACTCGCGCATCAGCAGTTCATATCCTTCTTGAATGCTGTCCACTTTGTGCAACTTCGAGATATATTTACTCTTCGTCGCTACTTCATAACGTCTCTTTACAGAGATATATATGGGATTAATACCCATGCACCCGAAACTCCTGATCATCCCAAGGGGATTATAGTGCTCCAGGGCAAATACTATAAACTTATGATCTTCTAACATTGTTTTCCTTTATAATGCGAAATCTACTCCTACAACAACACGCGGGTTAGACTTGAAGAAGTCATTTCCCCACAAATAAATATTAAACTTACCAACGCTGTAATAAGCGCCTAATGCCAAATCCACATCTTGGTCAAATTTCCACGAATGAATGGCGCCCACCATCGGTGTCAGCGATTGCCCGTTCTTGAACGAGAAAGCATAACCCAGATACTCCCAGTTGGTATAGGTATTATCCGCATCCTTGTTCAATCCAAACCACGTATTGCTGCACCAAAACAGTTTGCCATCATTTGTTATCTGACCGTTCATATAGATGGCTCCAGTTGTATAGCTGTATTTAAGACTATTGTTCAAGTCAAATGAGGGTGTCACCTGTGCACCTATGCCAAACCACGGACTAATCTTCGCGCCATAGCGCACCAAGACCCCCCAATAAGCAGAGTTGACGCCCGTATAAATATCAGAACCTGCCGCAAAGTGGTCTCCTATGCCGTACTGGAAACAGGTGTAGGTTTCCTGCCCGTTAATACCGGGACGTACCTTCAAAGAGGTGTATCCATATAATTTTCCATCGCCCACAGTTCCTGCGAAATAAGGAACCTGAGCAAATGCCTCAACAGTCGCCAAGGCTACTATCAATGATAATATCAGTTTCTTCATTTTGTTTCAGGGATGAATTAATGGTTTCTTATTTTCGTTCACATCAGTGGCCTTATGCTCCTTGGGATGTTTATGTTCATACCAAAGAGATAGAACTATGACACTTACACTTATCACTAAAAGGAATACCAGAGAAAATGGCATAAAAGTGCTATTTATCTTTCTTTATATCCTTTACCAATGCCGGCATCATAGCAAGCATCACAATCAGAAACGGCAGTGTGGCTGCAATAGAAATGGTCTGCAGCGGTTTCAAACTTCCAGCGGATAGCAGGATGTACGCAATAGCTGCCACAATAATTCCCCAAACTACCTTTTTATAGGTAGGAGGATTGATGTCGCCATTTGATGTCATCACGCTTAATGAGTAGGTTGCGCTATCTGCAGAAGTGATAAAGAACACACCAAGCAGCACGACTATCATCATAGAAATGATTTTGCTCAGAGGATAATTCTGGAACACAATGAACACTGCTGTCTCAGGCGAAGCAATCAACTGCTGAACGTTTTCCAAACTCCACCCTTGAACGGTACTGAGTGCTATGGCACTGAATACTGACAGCCATACGATGGTAAATAGTGTAGGAACCAGCACCACACCCATAATAAACTCACGGATAGTACGACCTTTGGAGATTCTTGCCACAAACATACCAACAAACGGCACCCATGCCACAAACCAAGCATAGTAGAACACGCGCCAGTTCATTACCCACTCATTATCACCAAAGGCATTAGTCATAAACAGATCTTTGAAGAAATACTGAATGTGTTGTCCAACGCTATTAGTCAAGTTATTCAGAATGGTAACTTTTGGACCTACTATAAATGCAACGGCCAAAAGTGCTAATGCCAAATAGGTGTTGAAATTGGATAGAATCTTGATGCCTTTATAAACACCAGTGATAGCACTAATGATAAATACAAGAGTGATAAAGATGATAATCCAAAGAATTGTTTCTTGCGTCTTGGGGATTCCGAACAAATGTTCCAAACCGCCACAAATCTGACTAACACCAAGTCCAAGTGAAGTAGCAACACCAGCAAATGACACAACGACAGAGAATCCGTCAATGAACCTACCAAACCAGCCGTTGGTTCTCTTTTCACCAACAAGAGGAGTTAGCAAATTACTCAACTGTGCATTCTTTCCTTTGCGGAACTGAAAGTAAGCTATGCCCAGACCAACCACAGCAAAGCAAACCCACTGGGTTATTCCCCAGTGCAGATAACAAGTACGGATAGAGAAATCTATGGCTTCCATTGTGCCAGGTTCTATGCCTACAGGAGGAGCAGCATAATGAGAAAGCGGTTCTGCAATACTCCAGAACACTAGTCCAATACCTGTGCTACCACAGAAAAGCATGGCATACCAGCTAAATGTACTGAACTCCGGCTTATCATCGTTTTTTCCGAGCTTAATCTTACCATATTTACTCATTGCAATCCATACACAGAATCCTATGAAGGCCACAATGGAGAGGATGTAAAGCCAGCCAAAATAATGGCTCACCCAACTCATAAACTTGCCAGAGATTTCACCTAATATGCTACTATAGGCAGCACCGAATATGATCACCCCTATCGCTATCAGTAGCGTCCAAAAGAAGACACTATTATCTTGATACCATCTTTTCATATTATCCTAGTTTGCTCCAGTTTTTAAGCGTCAGAATAGAAGGCCGCAGGTCACTCCAATTCCAATAGTCTTTACATTTGCTCTTTAGTAGTTCTCCGAACCACTTCACTTTGCTGTACCCTCTTTGCTTACAACGCAGATTGTAGTCTATGGGTTCTACCATACACAGAATAGGGCCTTGATTAGGCATAAAGGCTTTTTCTAAATCTACCTCTCCCAACAATGCTTTTACCCATAAATACGCCAGCGGCATCCCAAGCACGTCAGATGCATAACTCCACGTAGTATTCCTAAAGTTCACTTCAAGGAAATAATACTGGTCATCGGGGCCAATCAGGAACTCTGCGTCAAATATTCCTTCAAATCCAATTTCCTCAATCATTCCCCTAAGCCCTTTTTCAATCTCAGTATTATGGAAGCTTCCAGAGGTGCGGTAAGGGCTGTAATATCCCTTGATAAGATAGTTATAGGTAGAATAAATGGAGAGCAGTGCGTTTTTCCCATGATTCACACTACACCCTTCTACAGCATATTCATTCTTCTTCTCCACAAACTGCTGAAGCAAAACTTCCTCACTCTTTATCTTCTTGAATGCTTCATTCAGCTCAACCGAGTTTTCACAGATAAACACATCTGACTTCCATCCTCCGGAATTTGGCGATATTGACTTTGTGATAATAGGGTATTTCAAATCACCCGGTATATCACCTCTTTTTACTACTCTGGAATCCAGGGTATTCAAACCATGCTTCTTGGCAAGTTCCAAGATACGGAACTTATCCATATAGTCAATAATCCTGCCTTGCTTTCCGGCATTAAAGAAAATGAACTTGTCTTTCAACTCATCATAATGCTGGTCCAGATGGCCAATGGTCTTGTCATCCGAACAGATAATGATAGGCTTCTTACCGCTCTCATATACCTTTCCATATTCCCTAAGCAGCACCTCGTAGCCTTCTTCTACGTTCTCCACTTCGTGTACTTTGTTCAGGTATTTACTCTTTGACGAGAGCCTGACACGCCCTTTCTCAGCAATATAGTCCGGACGTATGCCTCTTTTCCCAAGAGTTCTGATAACGCCAAGAGGGTTATAATGCTCTATGGCGAAAACTATAACAATCTGTTCTTGCTGCATATCTTTAAACAATAAACTTTAAACTATTTCTTCCCCACTTCTTCACGATAGACATCTTTGCCCATTACCACAGGAATGATAATCGCAAAAAACATCTTCACATCATTCCAGAATGACATATTATCAATGTACTCCACATCCATTTTGAACTGCAGGTCACGGTCAGACGATGCACGGTACTTCACATCCACAGCACTGAACATACCTGGGATTGCCTCATAACGGCGGATATAGTTCTCCTTGTCTTTATAAGGTTCAAATTCCCAATCCAAGATAGGTCGTGGCCCGATAATGCACATAGTCCCATTAAGGATATTGAACATCTGGGGAATCTCATCCAAACTCGTCCTACGCAGAAATGCCCCCACTTTTGTTATACGGGGATCATCCGAACGGTTGGCTATTCCTCCCATCTCGTAGGCGTGGTCACACATCGTACGGAATTTGTAGATTTTGAAAGGTTTCATACCCTTGCCAAGTCGTTCTTGTTTAAAGAACACCGGACCTTTGCTATCCAACTTAATAGCAATCGCAATGATTAGCATAGGAATGCAACACACTATCAACCCTATCACGGCCAGTATGCATCCTATCAGTCGCTTAAAGAAATGCTTGTACATATTTTAAAAATCTTTCTGAACTTGTTCCAAAGTCACAATCTTTGTTAAAAGGCTGTTTACACTATAAGTAGATTTGCCCATAGTGATGGGATTGCCCCCAATTGTTGTAAGTTTGTTTATAAACTCAATTATACGCCCTTTGAATTCTTCGTCCTTAACAAGAATATACTTAACATCATTTTCAGTGAACTTAAGTGTATACGCTTTTATTGCTTTAGACGGAGAAGGTTTTTTGACCTTAGATATATCTTTACCAAGTGGATTTCTCCAAGCCATATACTCTTGACGAGTCCAAAACCATTTTGTTTCATCCTGTTCTGGCACGATATAACGCCATTCATTCTCCTCATAATTATTAATTATATCACCTTTATACGGACTCTTATATTTTTTCAGATAACCAATAATATGAGTGTTGTATGCATGCCCAATCTCTGCACTCTTTATCTTTGCAAAGTCTTCCAGGGGAAAGCCCTTTACGATAGTATCTTGATTCAGTGACTGCTGTACATCCTTACGCTGATACCAGTCTCGAACTTTCTTTTCGTTGTAGTAATGATAATAAACCGATTTTAACACCGATTCGTTAGCAATGTACATCACTGGCTGTATGCCATTCTCTATTCCCCAATCCTTCGACAACGCTATTCCATAGTTGCCGTATCGCTTATTATGTTCGTCAAGTAGCGTCATAGGAATATCGCAGAAGCTTGACATGGGTATCCCGAGACAGAACTCTGTTTGAGGGGTCCCAAACGACAAATCCTCTTCACAGTAGTTAGGTATGATACCATCACGGATTATTCGCTTCAGTAACTCGAAGTCGCTTGTGAACTTGAAAATAGAAGAAGTTCGAAATGATTGCATATCAGTATATATTTTCAAAAATCTCGTCAATAAACCCCCGTATTGAATATTTGTACATCACCTTGTCATCAACTGATTCAAACGGTCTCTCTATAAACTCTTTTGGAATGTGTGGATTCAGAGCATCTACCACCAATATATTTGCCGGATTATAAAAATCATAGTTCTTAACCTCTGCATTATTAGTGATATACTTTCTGTGAGCAGCCATTGACTCAAATGCTCTCATAGAAAGACCGGTTTGTTTGGAATAAACAAAGTCCAGCACACATTTGCTCTCTTTCACCATCTCTACATTTTCCAGATAAGACATCGGTTTGAACTGCATCTTCTTAGGACTCACAAAGGTTCCCTTACGTATGAAATCCCATAAATACAGTGTCCAGCTGGCCATATAGAGATAGAAAAAAGACTTAATCCCCTTGGCATCAAAATAATCCTGGAATCTCTTTATTACTCCCCACCTGTTGTTATATATCGTTCCTACAAAGCATACATCATACTTATAATCCTTCTGTTCAGCAATATCAACATACTCTTTCAGGAAGATGGACGGCCGGAACTTGAACTCCGGATTATTCTTTACGTCGTCGGTATCAAAAGAGAAGTTATAGTCATACATTTTCAGAATTTCAGGAATCTTCTTTCCACACAGCGGATCCCATTGATAGAAAATGAACTTGGCTTTCTTAAAATGCTCTCGCATATATCCAAGTATCTTCTCATCAAAAGCTTGCCCCCTTACAATGTAAACCACATCTGGTTGCCAGGCTTCATTTTCCGTAATTATCTTATCCACATATCTTTCAAAGTACTGAGGAGCAATACCACGGAAGAAGTAGATATAAATCTTGGCAAGAGCCCTCTGGGATGGACGCTCATCATACAACCTTACTTCTGCACCACGCTCCTCCAACTCTTGTTTCATAGCCAGAGTATAATGCAAGCACGTGCCGTATGGTGAAATCATCAGCACACGTTTTCCTTGTAGGTTACTCATTTTTACAGATTATAATGAGGGTATAACTCCTTATGCTTATAAATCCATTCTGCCATTTCAGCTACCATCTGCTCATAGTCCGGAATACGGTAGTTGAAATCCCAGTTGGTACGTTTCAGGCTCTTGTCAGCATTAACTCCTTCAACAGGATTAATCTGAACACGACCACCACGCAAATACTTATTGAAGAGCTTCAAGAGTTCATACTTAGAGATGTCAGTATCCGGGACTGCATTCACCAAGCCGTGAGCACGCTCCTTGGCAGCAGCTTCCATAGTCTTGGCCAACTGATAAGTACACTGACCAGTCCACATAGCTTTGGTGTAACCATTCACTACAGGATGCTCGCCTGTGGTATTATTCATAAACCAGTTCAGCAGCCCAATACCTTTGGGATTGATGTCAGCACCCACAATTGAATTTCTCAAAGAGAGATTCTTCTCATCATCCAGTTCTCCAAGTGCCTTACTACGGTCATAGAACGTTTCACCGTCTCGCAGGTCGTGCTCGGTGTAACTTCCCTTTTTACCAGAGAACACACAGTCTGTAGTCATGTGGATAACCTGAGTATCAGTACCCTCTGTTGTTTTTGCCAAGAAGTGCGGGAAATAACTGTTCAGAAAAGCAGCCAGTGCGTGATTGTTTTCTGCAAACTGGTTCAGCACACCAATGCAGTTAATAACTGTATCATAGTTTCCTTCCTTAATAACCCTGGCAATAGTCTCAGTATCAAAAGCATTTCCTGCAAAGCTCTTGATGAGTTTCGACTCTTGCAAGTCAAAGCCATACACCTCGTGACCTTGCTCCTGAAGATATAAGCTGATGGTATGACCCGCCATACCATTGCAGCCGCATATAAAAAATTTCATAACTGTATATTTCTGTGTTATCTGTGATTTCTGTGTGACTTTACTCCGACCTTATTTCTTTAGCATGAACTCTGGGTTGCAGACCTAGATCTTCACGTATAAGCGTAAGCTTCAGTAGCAGCTCCTTCATTTCCTCAACTGTCAGCCGCTTGGTATTGTGGCTATGGTACTCCTCCATCTTGTCAATCTCGGGGTTGCCACCCTCCACTTTGTCATAGTTCAAGTCACGAGCATCGCAAGGAATGCGGTAGTAGTCACCCATGTCAATGGCACGTGCCATTTCTTCACGAGTCACCAACGTTTCATACAACTTCTCACCGTGGCGGGTTCCAATCACCTTCACTTCCGTCTCTCCATACTTCGGATCAATCTTGGCGTAGATCTGTTTTAAAGCCTCAGCCAACACATCCAGAGTTGCTGCCGGTGCTTTTTGTACAAACAAATCGCCATTGTGTCCGTGCTCAAACGCATAGATAACCAAATCCACGGCATCATTCAGCGTCATCATAAAGCGGCTCATATTAGGGTCGGTAATTGTAATAGGTTTGCCCTGCTCCATCTGGTCCACCCAGAGAGGAATCACACTACCACGGCTGGCCATAACATTGCCATAACGGGTGCAGCAAATAGTTGTCTGTGCGTTTTCACCCAACTGGCGAGCCTTAGCCACTGCCACCTTCTCCATCATAGCCTTGCTGATACCCATTGCATTCACAGGGTAAGCAGCCTTGTCCGTGGAGAGAACCACGATGTTCTTCACTCCGTGAGCAATAGCAGATTCCAGCACATTGTTCGTACCAATGATATTTGTCTCAACGGCCTGCATAGGGAAGAACTCACAACTGGGCACCTGCTTCAGTGCAGCGGCAGAGAAGATATAATCCACGCCACCACGCATAGCGATGTCAATGCTTTGGCGATTGCGCACATCACCAATGTAGAACTTCACCTTAGCGGCCTGCTCCGGATAACGCTCTTGCAGATGATGACGCATGTCATCCTGCTTTTTCTCGTCACGACTGAAGATGCGAATCTCTTTGATATCACTGTCTAAAAAACGTTTCAGTACCATGTTACCGAAACTGCCTGTACCTCCTGTAATAAGGAGGGTCTTACCTTTAAAAATTGACATATTATTAACCGTTTATATATTTCAGTATCTGTTTATTATTATAGTTCTCCACAAAGAACTTTTTGAGGTCTGTCTTCTTCTCCAATGAATAGTCAAAATTATTTATAAGGGATATAAACTCTTCGGGTTCATTAGCCAAAAACATAGCCCTCCTATATTGCTCTCCAATGCCTTCAAAGGCCACTTCTGTACCTATAATAGGGGTACCACACCCTAATGCCTCCACACATTTTACTTTAACACCGGCACCCATATGTAAAGAAGCAATCTCTGCCCTGGCATTTGCTATAATCTTATACGGGTCATCTACAAAACCGAGGTATTCAATGTTAGGTTTGGCTATTATTTCTTTTAAAGTCTCTGGCATCTTTCCACCACCAATTACCTTAAAAGAAATCTCTTTCTTTAAATGAGGATATACTTTATCCATAAACCACTCCAATGCCTCACTATTCTCAATTCTGCCCCAATCTCCAAAGAATACGAAATAATTGCTTTCATCAGTTGGTAAAGCTTTAACAACATTGGTATTCAAGAAGAAAGTCGTTGATTTACTTTCTACCTGATATAACTGTTTTATGAGTTCGCAATCCTTCTCACTAAAAGTAAAAACTATTGTGCCATTCTTCAGCATCCTTCGCTCTGTCCATACTGCCCATGGCCGCAGGTAGGTTTTCATACGTGAGTATTTTTGAGCTATCACGTCGTGAGCCATCAGGATTTTATTGGGATGGTCTAAATATGCGGCATAAGAGAACGTCTGACTGAAATCAAAATAGACAAAGTCATAGTGTACTGCCTTGATTTGATGTCGCAAGAAAGAAACAACCGACCTATTATGCCTAGATGTAAATAAAGGGAAATAGAAAGGATTGCTTAGTATTCCCTTTATTTTATCCTTGCCGCTAACCATATATTCCTTTAATATATGGATATTGCTATGAACTGGCTGATATGATGCATCGTCTTTATACTTGAAATACACCAAGTCTATTTCATTCTCTTTTGCCAACTCACGAAGCAGTTGGCTTGTATATGACACCCCTACACCTTGGTTGTCGGGGGTATATGGCGAGATCATTAATATTTTTATCATAAGTGAATCTCTTGAACAATTCTGGAAATTATCCTATTAACTAAGGGAGCTAATAATACTGCTAAAACTATACTACTTGACGCGGAAATACCCCCCCATATGAGGAGACAGTATACGGTGTAACATGATATGCATAATGTATAATTCAAGAGAGTATTTCCCAAACCATGACAGGGTGTCAAAGGAAAAATGACTATTCTTTGAAAACCATTCCAATACCATGCATGTACATAAAACACCAATCATTCTTTTGAAACCATTAGAATATTGTTGGACTAATTTTCACTTAGGTGAAAAAGCTAAAGCCATGCGGCTCCAACTTCCCACCATTATACTATTCACTTTCTATTTTTCGTTTATAAAGTGCAGAGATGACGGAGACATCCTTAACCCCTCCGCCAGTAACCCTGCACTACGAACATGTACAAAACTCATTTGCACAAGGCGATTGAGACCGTACCAGGATACGGCGATCGCATTTCGCTTTTCACAAAGAAACTCCGCTTGGCTCAGTACGCGGACAGTACTATCTACTCTTATCGCCTGAAGATTTCGCAGGCGGTATTGTATCTCAAGAAACTTCCTGACGATTTTACACAGGCAGACGTCGATGACTATCTGACTATGCTTCTGGACAGGAATTGCTACAGTTTGTCTTTCTTTAAACATACCGTGTTCGGATTGAAGGACTACTACAAGTACATGGGACTTAAGGAACCTGGAGGACTCGTACTACCTCGTGTCCGCAAGCCCAAGAGACTTCCCCGTGTGCTCTCTCAGGAACAGATGAAACGGCTCATCGGGCTTTGCGATTTATATGACAAGGCTTTGCTCTCTACCATCTACGACTGTGCTCTAAGAGTAAGCGAGGCCTGCAGCCTCAAGTGGATTGATATAAGTTTTGACCGTCAGCAGGTTTTTGTCTATCAGGGCAAAGGCAAGAAGGACCGCTGCGTACCCATCTCTGAACAGCAGCTCAAAATGCTGCAATGCTTCAAGAAGAGGTATCCCAGTGACGACTTTGTTTTCAAGTCGCATGGCAAAGGAGTAACTCCTCAGCCTATCAAGCCTGGATATGTACGCACCATTATGAAGAACGCCCTGACAAAGGCCTGCCTCGATCATTCTATCACCATTCACACCTTGCGTCACAGTGCAGCAAGCCACCTGCTTGAGAATGGCGAGAGTCTGCTGGATGTGCAGAAGCGTCTCGGTCATGTTCGTCTGACGACTACGATGGTTTATCTTCATGTGGCTGACATTGAACCGATGAAACATGTCCGTCTGATCGACACCATCTTCCCGCCTAAGCGATGAGGACCAAATTTGACATTGGTCAGATTATCCGATGTCATGGAGATGAGTTCCTTTCTAAGCATCAAGTCGTACCTGCCGTCAGAAGAGCTTTCACTCACATGGCTCAGTGCAGGACTAGTGCTCTTGGTGGCCATGTAGAGGTGTGTCCCGAGTGCGGGGATATGCATATCAGCTATAACAGCTGTCGTGACCGACATTGTCCCAAGTGCCAGCAGAAGGAACGTGAGCAGTGGATAGAGTTCCGCAGGGAAGAGATTATCCCTGTGAAGTACTTCCATGTCGTT
>ODAJ012182788.1_pt1 | contig 14508 bp, 12 predicted proteins | sample 1539241 | NCBI WGS metagenome assembly ODAJ01 (sample SAMN02144231, study PRJEB22623) | gut metagenome | biome: sheep rumen | host: Ovis aries | place: New Zealand
GGCAGATATCTGAAAGGCGAGAGTTTCATTCCTGTCCCGACTCAGAGGAGAAAGCCGAAGGCATGGCTTAAAGTGCGCGGCGCGTATGTGAACAATCTGAAAGGCCTGGATGTGGACATTCCTCTGGGTGTGTTCACATGTGTCACCGGTGTCTCCGGTTCCGGAAAAAGCTCGCTGGTCAATGAAGTCCTCTATAAGCGGCTCGCGAGAGATCTGAATCGGGCTCACGAGATCCCGGCCAAACATAAGGAAATCTACGGGATAAAAAATCTCGATAAAGTCATCAATATTGACCAGTCGCCGATCGGCCGCACACCGAGATCCAACCCGGCAACATACACCGGGGTCTTTGACATGATCCGCGACCTTTACGCCGGGACGACGGATGCCAAGGTCCGAGGCTATAAGAAAGGCCGCTTCTCATTCAATGTGAAGGGCGGGCGCTGCGAGGCATGTCAGGGCGACGGCATCGTGAAGATCGAGATGCACTTCCTGCCGGATGTCTATGTTCCGTGTGAAGTGTGCCACGGAAAGCGATACAACCGCGAGACGCTGGAAGTGAAATACAGGGGGAAGAGCATCTACGATGTGCTGAACATGACGGTCGAGGAAGCGCTCGAATTCTTCGAGCATCTGCCGAGGATCAGAAATAAGATACAGACGCTCTATGACGTGGGTCTGTCCTATATCCGTCTCGGCCAGCCGTCCACAGAACTTTCCGGCGGTGAGGCTCAGAGAATCAAGCTTGCGACCGAGCTGTCAAGGCGCTCGACGGGCAGGACGATTTACATTCTCGATGAGCCCACGACCGGTCTCCACTTCGCGGATGTCCATAAGCTCGTCGACATCCTGCAGAGGTTCACGGAGGACGGAAATACAGTCGTTGTGATCGAGCACAATCTCGATGTCATAAAGACCGCCGATTATATTATCGATCTTGGCCCGGAGGGCGGAGATCGGGGCGGTACGGTCGTAGCGAGCGGCACACCTGAGGAAGTTGCGGAGTGTGAGGACTCCTACACCGGATTATATATTAAGAAGGAACTGAAAAAGGCAGCCGAAAGGAAGAGCCTTAACGAGGCAGCCGAAGGACAAGGGCAGGGTCCGGGTGAGGCTGAGTAAGGCAGCTTAAGGAGGAGTATATGCCTGTCACAGATATCGGCATTGATATGGGATCATCCAACACGGTGGTCTATTCAAAAGGAAAGGGAATCGTAATTAACGAGCCGACGGTCGTCGCGTACGACAAGGACGCCGACAAGATCCTTGCCTACGGCGAGGAAGCCCGCCAGCTCATTGAGCGCACACCCGGAAATGTGGTCGCTATACGCCCGCTGAAGGCGGGTGTCATCTCGGATTATTCCGTTACCGAGAGACTTCTCAAGCATTTCATTCAGCGCGCGCTCGGGCGCAGAGCTTTCAGAAAACCTTATATAAGCATCTGCGTTCCAAGCGGTGTCACCGAGGTTGAAAAAAGAGCGGTCGAGGAGGCTGCTTTCCAGGCAGGCGCGCGCGACGTGACGATCGTCGCGGAGACCGTGGCAGCGGCCATCGGCGCCGGCATTGACATCACTAAACCTGTCGGCAATCTGGTAGCGGATATCGGGGCGGCCACGACGGACGTCGCAGTCATCTCTCTGGGGGCCCCGGTCATCCTCAGCACCGTGCGGGTCGGCGGGGATACTTTCAGCGAAGCCATAGCGCGCTACGTGAGAAGAAATCACAGTCTTTTCATAGGCGAAGGACTGGCAGAAGAGATCAAAATCAAAATCGGGACCGTCACGAGCCGCCCGAACTCCGAGTCCATGCAGATCACAGGCCGAAACGTCATCACAGGTCTTCCGCGGACGATTTCCATTACATCCGAGGAAGTCCGGCAGGCATGCGGTGAAGCCGCGACAGAGATCGTTGAGACGATTCACGGCGTTCTTGAGAAGACCCCGCCGGAACTCTCCGCCGACATTGTCGAGCGAGGCATCGTTCTCACAGGCGGAGGCGCGAGACTGGAGGGCTTTGAGGAGCTGATCGAAGACCGCACCGGGATCAATGCCATGACCGCGGAGAATCCGGAGTGCGCCGTCGCCGAGGGATGCGGACTTTACACGGAGAAGATTGAGCAGCTGAGCCGCATGGAGAGATAAATGCAGGAAGAATCAGTAAAAGGTATTATTGATCATATTATCTATCGAAACGAAGAGAACGGATATACGGTATTAAGTCTGCACACAGACGGGAAAAAGCTGACATTAGTCGGCTTTTTTCAGGTTATAAACGAAGGTGAGTCGATCGAAGCCTTCGGACATATGACAGCCCATGCCTCCTACGGTGACCAGTTCAAAGTTCTGCGCTACGAGATGCGGGAGCCGGAGGACCGGGAGGCTATTGAGCGCTACCTCGGGTCCGGGGCGATCAAGGGGATCGGCATGGCACTGGCAGCCAGAATCGTGAAAAAGTTCGGCACCGATACACTGCGGGTGATGGAGGCGGAGCCTGAGAGACTGGCGGAGGTCAAGGGCATAAGTCTTCGAAAAGCCCGGGAGATCGCCGCTCAGTTCGACGGTCAGAGAGCCCAGAGATCCGCCATGCTGTTCCTCCAGAAGTACGGCATCTCTCTGTCGCTGGGCGTTCGAATATACAACACCTACGGCGAGGAGATGTATCAGATCCTGAGGGAGAACCCTTACAGGCTGGCGGAAGATATTAACGGCGTCGGCTTTAAGACGGCGGACAGCATAGCAGCAAGGATCGGCATAGCCCAAGACTCGGAGTACAGGATACGGTGCGGCATTCTGTACGTGCTTGGTCTTGCGGCCGGGGAGGGCAGCGTCTACCTGCCGGCATGGCAGTTGATCGCGCGCTGCGCGGATATGCTGGGAGTGCCGGACGGGGATGTGGAGCATCAGCTCACAGCTCTCTCCCTGGAGAGAAAGATCATCATGCGGGACCATGCGGACCGGCAGGAAGACATGATTTCGCCGTCTGCCGCCCGCGGGGACTACGATGAGGACGATTTCTTCGGGGAAGATTTCTTTGCGGAAGAGCCGGCGGTGAATTTCACCGAATCGGATAAAAGAAAGATCGTCTACCTTGCAAGGTATTATTATCTTGAGCTGAACACAGCAAGGATGCTGCACGATCTCAATATATGTATCTCCAATGACGATGAGGGAATCAGATCCCGGATGGATAAGCTGTTCAAAAAGAGTAAGATTGTACTGGAGGAGGAGCAGAAAAGAGCAGTCTTCAGTGCCGCAAAGAACGGTCTTCTCATTGTGACGGGCGGACCCGGAACGGGAAAGACAACAACAATCAATGAGATGCTCCGCTTTTTTGCGTCAGAGAATCTGAATGTGCGCCTTGCGGCACCGACGGGCAGGGCCGCAAAGCGTATGACGGAGACGACCGGCTATGAGGCCTCGACGATCCACAGGCTGCTCGAAGTGTCCTCGGCCCCGGAGGATGAGAGCCGGGAAATCGTCAGGTTCGAGAGGAATGAATCGAATCCGCTCGAGACCGATGTCATCATCATCGATGAGATGTCGATGGTAGATATATTTCTCATGCACTCGCTTCTCTGTGCTGTTCCGCCCGGGACAAGGCTGGTTCTGGTCGGCGACGTGGATCAGCTGCCCTCCGTCGGACCGGGCGCGGTCCTTGCGGATATGCTGAAAGCGGATGTGTTCCCGAGCGTTCGTCTGACAAGGATCTTTCGTCAGGCACAGAACTCGGATATCGTCGTCAATGCGCACAAGATCAACCATGGGGAGCAGATCCCCCTGACGACAAAGAGCCGCGAGTTCCTGTTCCTTTCAAGGTCAGATACCAACCTCATCATCAGCAACATTATAGAGCTTGTCAGGGACAAGCTGCCCGGGTATGTCAATGCCCAGCCTTACGATGTCCAGGTCCTCACTCCGATGAGAAAGGGCCTTCTCGGCGTGGAGAGACTGAACAGAATTCTCCAGGAATACCTGAATCCGCCATCGGAGGAGAAGGCGGAGAAGGCGTTCGGGGACGGGATCTTCCGCGTGGGCGACAAAGTAATGCAGATCAAGAATAATTACCAGATCGGTTGGGAAATACGCGGCAAATACGGTATCGCCGTCAAGGTCGGCGAGGGCATTTTCAACGGTGATATGGGTATTATTCGGGAGATCAATGATTTTGCGCAGACGATCTCCATCGAGTTCGACGAGGGACGATTTGTCGATTATCCTTTCGGCAGCCTCGAGGAGCTGGAACTCGCCTATGCTGTCACGATCCACAAGTCACAGGGAAGCGAGTACCCCGCGGTCGTTCTGCCGCTGCTGCAAGGTCCCAGAATGCTCTTTACCAGGAACCTGCTCTACACTGCCGTGACACGCGCGAAAAAGTGTGTCATGATCCTCGGGAGCGAGGATACTGTGCGAGGAATGATAGGCAATGCGCGGCAGAAGGAGAGGTTCACTTCGCTTGCGGAGCGGATCCTTGAAATATCCGGTGAGGAGAGTGCAAATGAGGCTGAACTTCACTAAAAATATGCTTCTTGATCTGGTCTATCCAAAAAGATGTCCTATCTGCGGCCAGCCGGCTCCGTTCGGCTCCGGAATATGCCCGGAATGCCGCCGGCGGCTGCCGATCATTGAGACGAAGCGCTGCGGAAAGTGCGGTAAACCGGTCGAGGACTTTGAGAAGCTATGCCCGGACTGCGCGAAGGGGGAGCATCTGTATGACAGGGGCCTCGGCATTTATATGTATGACGAGACCATGAGGCGGGCCATATCCGAACTGAAATACAAGGGGAGACGTGAGTACGGAGAGGTGTTCGGAGAGCTTGTCTGCGAGAATGCCAGATCGGAGCTCATGTACTGGAAGCCGGACTGTCTGATCCCGATCCCGCTGCACCCCCTGAGAGCCCGGGAGAGGGGATATAATCAGGCCGAGGTCATCGCTCATGCCATCTCAGAAAAGAGCGGCATACCGACCCGGACGGATATCCTGATACGCACGATGGAGACGGACCGGATGAAGGAGCTGTCCGCCAAAGACCGGACGAACAATATGATCCGCGCGTTCTCGGCAGCGGGAGACTGCAGGGGACTTCGGAGAGTCGTTCTCATAGATGACATCTATACGACCGGCGCTACGATCGACGCCGCGTCCGCGGTCCTTCGAAGTGCGGGAATAGACGAAATATACTTCCTTGCGGTTTGCATTGGTGGCGGTTTCATGGTATCATACTAATAACTCTGTGCATTGCGGGGATTTTTCGTGGTGCTCTAAATTAGTGAGTGTATACCTGAAGGCGCTCCGGCAGACCGCCTGTCCCGGCGTAACGCTGAAAGGCCGGAGCAGAAAAGACCCGCAGAGAAAAGAACGACCGCCTTCGCGCGGAACATGAGGTGTATTATGATAGATCAGGAACGTGTCCGTCTGATGACGAGAATTGCGAGATATGAGAACGGCGAAGGCGCGGAAGATTTCCGGATCCGGAAGTATTACCGCAGTGATTTCATGGCATTGCAGCTCATTAAGACGTGGATCCTCACGACACTGGGCTACGGACTTCTTCTCGGCCTTGTTATCGCTGGCAATGTGGAATTTCTTCTCGATAATATCGATTCCATGAATCTCAGGGTACTGTTCTCCTGGATTCTGATAGGTTATATAGTGCTGATCGGCACGTATTTCGCCGCCGTGTATATTTCGTCAATGATACGGTATAACCGGGCAAGGAGAAATGTGAAGGAATACCTGACCGCTCTGGAGAGAATTTCGCGCATGCAGTGATAGCCGATATCCGACTGAAACTTTGTCAGCCCGCGCTGACCCTGATCCCGCGCTTTCGACCTCTTGGCGGGACGCATATAGACCATCGTCCATATTAAAATAAAGGTAGGGGACTTTTGATGACAACGTTACTTGAATTCAAGGAAAAAATCAGAGAAGTGTATGCCACATACACAGTTTACGTGGACATCGTACTTAAGACGGCACTGACCCTCTTATGCCTGTTCTGGATACGCGGCTGCTTTCCGGAAGGAGGCATATTTTCCAACGTCTTCGTTATTATTGTCGTATCGCTGCTCTGCTCGATCCTTCCGCTGAGAATCATTCCCATTACGTGCGGGGTGTTTATCATCGGTCAGGCATTCAGGATGGGCATCGACGCGGGTGTCGTCACAGCGGTGATCCTGGTGGTTCTTCTGTGTCTCTTCCTGCGCTTCGTGCCGGATGATTCACTGGCCTTCATATTCATGCCGATCGCCATGTATTTCGGCCTTCCGGCGCTGATCCCGATCAGCTACGGCCTTAGAAAGACACCGGCATCGTTCCTCTCGATCGTCTCCGGCTGTGTTGTATACTATACGCTGGAATCTCTGGTCACAGGAGCGGAAGCCCTGTCAAAGCTCGAGCAGACTGAGTATGTTGAGCGGCTCACTGTCCTTCTCGGAGGCATTGTCTCGGACAGCTCCATAGTCATCAACATTCTGGCCCTCGCCGGAGTGGTCATTATCGTCTATGCGGTGAGACGCCTCGGATTCGACTTCGCATTTGAAGCAGCGATCATAGTCGGAGCGGCCGTCTATGTATTTTTCATCCTGCTCGGCAATGTCGTGGTGCAGACGACATTTGACACTGTATCTACAGTCATAGGCGCGGTAGCCGCTGTGCTCGTCGCGCTGATCCTGAATTTCTTTTTCCTGTCCCTGGACTATCGCAGGACCGAGAAAGTGGAGTTCGAGGACGATGAGTATTATTACTATGTGAAAGCGATCCCCAAAGCCTACGCATATAAGAGAAAGCTTCCGGTCTATCACAATGATCAGACACAGGGCGCGGTCCCGGCGGAGACAGACATTCCGCAGGTTTCTCTTCCGGGTGTAGAGGATATCGATTTCGAGAAAAAACTGGAAGATTCTCTGAGAGATCTTTAAACATTACCCTGCCGGGATCGGAAGGTGTCATCCTTGCGTTTCAGGCACCCTGAGTCAGAGCATGCATTGAGAATTATGAAGAGGAGGAATTGCCTTGTCCGCTTTTATAGAACAGATTACCGGATTCATGTCCGGACTGTATCTTCCGCATGTTCAGTTAAATGACCTGGTGGAAATATTGATAATTGCGGTCCTGCTGTACTTTTTTATGGACTGGGTACAGAGGACGCGCGCGTATACTCTTCTCAAGGGAATGGTATTGGTCATCCTCTTTATCGTGATCGCGTGGATGCTTCAGCTGTCCGCGATTCTTTTCATCACGTCCAGGCTTGCGTCCGTAGCCCTCATGGCGCTGGTCATCATTTTCCAGCCGGAACTCCGCAAAGCGCTTGAATCGCTCGGCAAACGGAATTATTTAATGTCTCTTTTCCCGTTTGACACGCAGCAGAACACTGAGGACCGATACTCGGATTTTTTTATCAACGAAGTTATCAGAGCCGTCAATGAGATGGCTGAAGCCAGGACCGGCGCGCTGATCGTCATTGAGCAGAATATTCTTCTGACAGAGTATATCAACACGGGCATCATGCTCGATTCTATGGTATCAAGCCAGCTGATCACGAATATATTCGAACACAACACGCCGCTTCACGACGGCGCTGTTATTATGCGCGGAGAACGCATCGTCGCGGCAACATGCTATCTGCCGCTTTCCGAGAATGTTACTATCAGCAAGAAATTCGGGACCAGGCACAGGGCAGGTGTCGGTATCAGCGAAGTCAGCGACAGTTTTACGATCATTGTATCCGAGGAGACCGGCCGCATCTCGTACGCCTATATGGGTAAACTGTACACCGGCGTCATGACCAGCAATCTCCGCGAGATGCTTCATATGGTCCAGAAGGACAGAATGAATGAGAGTGATGAGAAGAAGTTCCGCATCTGGAAGAGCAGGAGGCAGGAATGAAAGAGTGGATGGAGAATGCTAAGCTTTTTCAGAATATGACACTTAAAATGGCTTCCCTTGCCGGCGCGATCATAATCTGGCTGATCATCATGAATATCAATGATCCGGTCGTCACGAGAATCATATATGATGTGCCGGTGAATGTGGTCAACACATCCTATATCGAGAGTATGGGACTGTCCTATAAAATCTCCGACGGCTACGACACGATCGCCGTGACTGTCAGAGGGAACAGATCTCTTGTCGAGTCGCTGACTGCGTCGAGATTCAATGTCACGGCGGATCTCACACAGATCATCAGTCTGGAGACAGATCCCGTCATGGTGCCGCTCACGGTCGATTGTCCGAGGATATCGTCTGAAAATCTGACGGCCTCCCCCAGAAATATCAATATAGACATAGAGGAGATGGTCAGCAAGGAGTTCGTCATCAACGCGACCGAGTCGGGAACAACTCCGGCCAACGGATTTGAGGTCGGTGAGATGACTGTCGATCCGGAGACGGTAACTATCCGCGGTCCGGGCACGCTGATCGATAAGATCGAGCGGGTCAACGCGATTGTTGATGTCACCGGAATTCGAACGGACAGGGATATGCAGCCGATCATCAGAATAACCGACAAGAACGGTGAGCAGATAACCGACACCCAGATGTCCTATCTGTCAATGAACGTCACAGAGGAGGAGATGACTGTCCATGTCACGGTCTATGCTGTGAGATCGGGAGTCAGTCTGAGAGTGGAGACAAGCGGTGAGCCCGCTTCGGGCTATACCGTCGGCAATATCGCCGTGACCCCGTCCACCCTGTCTGTTGTCGGAAGCCGCGCTGTCCTTGACGAGCTGGAGCGGAACGGCAACGTGATCACGATCACTGCCGATTCGGGGCTGGTCGATGTGACAGACAAGGTCTCTGATGTGAGTGTCAAGATCGATATCAGGCAGATCATGCCGGAGGGGCTTTCTCTGGCGTCACAGATCAGCACCACAGCGGTCGTGAGTGTGCAGATCCTGCCTGCCAACAGCCGGTCTGTAACTGTTGAGACCAGAGGTATTAACCTCTACGGACTGGCAGACGGCTACAATTGCGTCTTTGAGTCCAGCAGTCTTGAGATCAAGATACAGGGATCGCCCGAAGTCCTTTCCGGACTGTCAGCCTCCGACCTTGAGGCGAGTGTGGATCTCTCCGGGCTCATGATCGGAAGACAGAAAGTCCCGGTCACTGTGAAGCTGCCGGACGGCTGCAGTCTCGTCGAGGATGTCAGCGTGGGTGTCATAATCAGCCGGCTGAGCGATTAAGGCGCGCGACGCGAACCTCTCGCCGGACGGTGCCCTGCGAAAGCAAGAGACTAAAAGTTGTTTCGATCGGCCGGATAACGGCTGATGTGAATTTTGGAAAGGGAGTATACAATGGTCAGCAAAAAGGTAGTAGTGATGAACCCCACCGGTCTGCACCTGAAACCTGCGGCAACCTTCTGCAGGGAGGCATTGAAGTTCCGGAGCACAGTCACATTTACGTTCGGAAATGCGACAGCCAATGCCAAGAGCGTCCTGTCCGTACTGGCAGCCTGCGTAAAATGCGGAGATGAGATCGAGATCATCTGTGTCGGTCCTGACGAGGAGGAAGCGCTTGCCGCCCTCACAGGTGCCGTGCAGGAAGGTCTCGGCGATGATATGGCGGCTGATGAGACGGATGCGGGAGGGACCCAATGAGACGTTTTTTATACAGACTGGCGGCGGTCCTTGCCGCGTGCAGCGCATGCCTTGCGCTGTGTCCGGCGGCGGTCCTCGCTGCCGCGGACCCCGCGGTCGTCACGACGAACGCCACCGCCGGATGGCCGCAGGCGGAGGATATCAACTCAACGACCGGTGTCCTCATTGAGGCATCGACGGGAACGGTCCTCTTTAACAAATCGATGGATCAGCAGATGTATCCCGCATCGATCACAAAAGTCCTGACAACATTTGTGGTCCTGGAGAACGGCAATATGTCCGATCCGGTGACCATGACGCAGACCGGCGTCAACTATGCTGTCGGCGGCAGTGCCAATCAGGGAACAAGGGTCGGTGAAGTGTTTACACTTGAGCAGCTGGTCTACGGGACCATGCTCGCGTCGGCCAACGATATGGCGACTCAGATGGGAGAATATATCGGCGGAACCATCGAGAATTTCGCTGACATGATGAATGCCAGGGCTGCCAAGCTTGGCTGCACCGGCACTCATTTTACAAATGCCTGCGGCATGCCGGACCCGAATCATGTCACGACCGCCCACGATATGGCGCTCATTATGCGGGCAGCAGTCGAGAGGGAGGATTTCAGAAGGATCGTGGGGACGGCATCCTATACGATCCCGGCTACCAATATGAGCGGAGAGAGATCTGTCACGAACCATGATCCTCTTTTGCTCAGCAAAGACTTTCAGTACAGCGGCCTCATAGGCGGTAAGACCGGCTATACCGATGCCGCGCAGAACACTCTGGTGAACGCTGCGAGCAGAGACGGATTTACGCTCATCTGCGTGACCCTGCATGCCGCCGATGCGCCGAAGGCGGCATTCGATCATGTCAATCTCCTGAACTACGGATATGACAACTTTGAGATGTGTGAAGTGATGCCCGCGGAATACTGTGAGGGCGGAAAAAACCGGATTGTCGTACCGAAGGGGACCGGGCTTTCGGACCTCACGGAAAGCGTAGAGGAATATGATGTGGACGGAACCGCCATGCTGCGGAAAACCTATCTGCTGAACGGATACTCTCTCGGTTCGATTTCTCTGACCAAAGAGAACATGGATGCCTATGAAAAGAAGCTCGAGGAAGAGGCCAGGGAGGCCGAGCTGGCTAAAAACAGGGAGGCGGAATCCCAGAAAGCGACTGTGACCGGAGATGGGGAGAGCGAGGAGACCACTGTGAGTGAATCCTCCGAAGAAAAGGACGGTCAGAAGATGACGGACGCTCAGAAAAGTGCCGGTGAGAAGGTCGAGAAGATAAAGAAGATCTTCAAAGCCATTATTGCCGGTATGACAGTTCTGGTCATCCTGTTCCTCATTCTGCTTATCCGGTATTTTGTGAAGAGCAAGCATTTCGATTAGAGGTATATATATGAAAGTTGTTATTCTTGCGGGCGGATTCGGTACCCGGATCAGCGAAGAGAGCCATTTGAAACCAAAGCCCATGATCGAGATCGGTGAGAAGCCGATTTTATGGCATATCATGAAAATGTATTCCAGCTATGGGTATAATGAGTTCGTCATCTGCTGCGGTTACAAGCAGCATGTCATCAAAGAGTGGTTCGCTGATTATTATCTGATCAACAGCGATGTCACATTTGATTTCAGCCGCGGCGACAACCAGATGATCGTCCATAACAATTCCCTCGAGCCGTGGAAAGTGACACTTGTGGACACCGGACTTCGGACAATGACCGGCGGGCGCGTGAAGCGCGTGGCGGAGTATCTGGGGGACGGTCCGTTCATGCTCACCTACGGCGACGGTGTTGCGGATATCGATATACCGGCGCTGCTCGCATTCCACGAGGAGCACAAGGGCCTGGTCACGATCACCTGCGCGCAGCCTGCCAGCAGATTCGGCAATCTGGATATACATGACAACGGGTATGTGACCAGCTTCCGCGAAAAGAATACTGCCGATACGGGATGGGTCAACGCCGGCTTTATGGTGGTGGAGCCTGAACTGATCGACCTGATCGAGGGGGATTCTACAGTTCTTGAGAAGTATCCGCTCGAGGAAGCGGCAAGGAGAGGTGAACTCTCCGCATACAGGCATCACGGTTTCTGGCAGTGTATGGATACCATGAGGGAGAAGGAGAAGCTGGAAGAGCTCTGGTCCTCGGGAAAAGCGCCGTGGAAACTCTGGTAAAGAGAACAATGCCGACTTTACAGCGTTGCAGACTCTGATAAAGAGAACAATGCCGACTTTACAGCGTTGCAGACTCTGATAAAACAGGTCATGCACGGTGCCTGCGGCGCGGAAAAAGCCATCCGCAGGGTACTACTAACTAATGGAGAATTGACTATAATGAATCTGGATTTCTACAGTGGAAAACGTGTATTTGTCACCGGTCACACCGGATTTAAGGGAGCCTGGCTGTCAAAGATCCTTCTGACAGCCGGCGCCAATGTGACCGGGTTTGCGCTGGACCCTCCAACGGACCCGGCGCTTTTTTCGCTTCTCAATCTTTCGAATGAAATGGAGTCGATCATCGGAGATGTCAGAGACTACGAGCATCTGCTTGCGGCAATGAAGGCAGCGAAGCCGGAGATCGTACTCCATCTGGCAGCCCAGCCGATTGTCCGGACATCCTATGAGGAGCCGCGCTATACGTTCGAGACGAACGTCATGGGGACGGTCAATATGCTTGAGAGTGTGCGGATGACGGACACGGTGCGCTCGGTCGTCAATGTTACGACGGATAAGGTCTATCTCAATGTCGAGCGCGAAGAGGGGTATACGGAGGATGAGCCGCTGGACGGATATGACCCGTATTCCAACAGCAAGTCATGCTCGGATCTGGTCACCCACAGTTATGTAAACTCGTTTTTCAACGTACCGGGCGGACCCGCAGTGTCAACTGCCCGGGCCGGAAACGTGATCGGCGGAGGAGATTTTGCGAGAGACCGCATTCTGCCGGACTGCGTCAGAGCGATGGAGAAGGGCGAGCCGATCATCATTCGCAATCCCAGATCTGTCCGCCCGTTCCAGCATGTCCTGGAACCGCTGTCAGCGTATCTGCTCCTTGCGGAGAGACAGTACGAGGACAAATCACTGGCCGGTGCCTACAACGTAGGTCCCAACACCGGCGATACGGCCAGCGCCGGTGAGATCGCTGACTGCTTTGTCAAAGCCTGGGGCGGCGATGCACGCTGGATCACCCGCGGAGACGGCGGCCCTCACGAAGCGGGACTTCTCGCGCTGAACAGCGATAAGATACAGAGAACTCTCGGGTGGAGACCCCGATGGAATATCATGGAGGCAGTGGAGAAGACGGTCGAGTGGTCGAAGATCTACGTCGCCGGCGGTGATGTTTTGAGTATTACTGAATCAGAGATAAAAGAGTACTTTGAATGAGAGGAGAACAGCATGCTCGAAAATCTGACAGAGAAAGAGGCAAGAGGAAAGATACTGGAACTGGTTTCGGAGTATTATACAAATTTTCATGAGAAAAAGGATGAGTATAAAGAAGGGGACCGCATCCCCTACGCTTCCCGTGTCTATGACGATAAGGAGATGACGAATCTGGTCGATTCGGCTCTGGATTTCTGGCTGACGGCAGGCAGGTTCACCGAGCAGTTCGAGGCGGATTTCGCAAGGTATCTGGGTGTACGCGCGGTATCTGTCGTCAATTCCGGATCGAGCGCGAACCTTCTTGCGTTTATGGCGCTGACATCCCCGCTGCTCGGCGACCGCCGGGTACTTCCGGGAGATGAGGTCATCACAGTTGCGGCCGGATTTCCGACGACTGTATCTCCGATCGTCCAGTACGGCGCTGTCCCGGTATTTGTGGATGTAACAATTCCGGAGGGAAATATTGACTGCTCCATGCTCGAGGAGGCTTACTCCGAGAAGACCAGGGCTGTCATGATGGCGCACACACTGGGCAACCCGTTCCCATTAAGAGAGGTAAAAGAGTTCTGCGACAAGCACGGTCTCTGGCTCATTGAAGATAACTGCGACGCTCTGGGGTCGCTCTACACGCTTGACGGTGAGACACGGCTTACCGGTACATTCGGTGATATCGGAACTTCCAGCTTCTACCCGCCGCATCATATGACGATGGGCGAGGGCGGAGCAGTTTATACCAATGATCCGCTGCTTCACAGAATCGTTCGCTCCCTGAGAGACTGGGGACGCGACTGCATCTGTCCTCCGGGCCATGACAATCTCTGCGGCCACCGCTTTGACAAGCAGTACGGGACGCTGCCTCTCGGCTACGATCACAAGTATGTCTACAGCCATTTCGGCTACAACCTGAAGATCACGGACATGCAGGCTGCGGTGGGCGTCGCTCAGCTTGAGAAGTTCCCGACGTTCGCGCAGAGAAGGCGTGAAAACTTCGCTTTTCTGACCGGTGAGCTATCCGGGACGGAGGAAGCATTTATACTTCCGAAGGCCACCGAAAACTCCGACCCGTGCTGGTTCGGCTATATGATCCACTGCAGGAAAGGCATCAGCCGGAATGAAGTGGTCCGGTACCTTGAAAAGAACGGAGTCCAGACCCGCATGCTGTTCGCGGGAAATCTTACAAGGCACCCGGCCTACACGAGTGACCCGATCGTCCAGGCAAGGAGCCGCATCGTCGGTTCGCTCGAGAACACTGACCGCATTATGGCCAATGCTTTCTGGGTCGGCCTCTATCCCGGCATGACCGAGGCAAAACTGTCATTTATGGCACAGAAAATGAAAGAGGCCATCGGTCTTTGAAACGAGGGTGAGTTATGAGCAGATCTGATATGAATATCGCCGAGAGGGCAAGATTTCAGGGCTTTATGATCCTTGACAGGCTTCGCGGCGGCAAAATTGAGGAAAAAATCAGGCAGGATATCAGGGCCTATAACGACGGCACTCTGATTTATGAGACAAATGAAAAGATCCGCGCCCTGATAGC